>JACCDH010269129.1_pt1 | contig 60353 bp, 53 predicted proteins | sample 7442481 | NCBI WGS metagenome assembly JACCDH01 (sample SAMN15323433, study PRJNA562643) | freshwater metagenome | isolation source: river surface water | place: USA:Blue River Watershed | collected 2017-08-15
AGTAGTCACCGCAGCAGGCGAGGTGATTCGCACCGGCACCCGCGCCAAGAAGTCGAGCGCCGGTTACGACCTGACCCGCCTGATGGTAGGCAGCGAAGGCACGCTGGGCGTGATCACCGAAGTCACCGTGCGCCTGTACCCCTTACCAGAAGCCATTTCGGCGGCCATCTGCTCTTTCCCCAGCATCGAGGCGGCAGTGCGAGCGGTCATCCAAACCATTCAATTGGGTGTGCCAATTGCCCGCGTGGAGCTGATCGACCACAACACCGTGCGCATGGTCAACGCCTATGCCAAGCTGGGCCTGCGCGAAGAGGCGCTGCTGCTGATGGAATTCCACGGCTCGCCAGCGGGCGTGAAAGAACAAGCCGAGACGGTGCAAGAAATTGCCAGCGAATTCGGTGGCAATGCCTTTGAATGGGCGACTACGCCTGAAGAGCGCACGCGCCTGTGGACCGCAAGACACAACGCCTACTTTGCCGCCGTGCAAAGCCGCCCTGGTTGCCGCGCCATCAGCACCGACACCTGCGTTCCGATCAGCCGCCTGGCCGATTGCCTGCTCGACTCCATCACCGAAACCGATGCCAGCGGCATTCCCTACTTCTTGGTCGGCCATGTGGGTGACGGCAACTTCCACTTCGGCTATTTGATCGACCCGAACAACCCCGAGGAATGCGCCACCGCCGAAGCCTTGAACCAGCAACTGGTCAGCCGCGCCCTGCGCCTGGGTGGCACCTGCACCGGTGAGCACGGCATTGGCCTGCACAAGATGGACTTTTTGCGCACCGAAACCGGCGAAGGCGCGGTGGACATGATGCGCACCATCAAGCGGGCGCTGGATCCGCACAACATCATGAACCCGGGCAAGATTTTCTCGATGTGAACTTGCGCCAAGGCCTGGTCGCAGGCCTTGGCGCATGTCAGAGCATCAGATCGCTGGTGCCTTGACCGAACCCCACACCGCTTCGATGGCCATGCCGATGGCCAACAAGTTGGTGTCTGAGCCCAAGGGGCCGTCGATCTCCATGCCCACAGGCAAACCGGCTGCTGTCAGGCCCGCAGGGATCGACAGACTGGGAATACCGGCGTTGGTGCAAGGGTCGGTATGGAAGATGCAGGTGCCAAAGGTGTCGCGTGCGGTTTGCTTTGCGACACCGCCCACGGTGTAGGGAAGTTTTCCTGAGCTGGAGCCTGCCGCTGCATCGATCTTGGGCGCAGCCAAGAGGGTGGTTGGGAACAACACACACTCCACGCCTTGTGCCGCAAAGTAGTCTTTGTAGAGTTTTTGCAGCAGTGCGCGTCCGCCCGTAACGGGGACCATGGCAGCTGCGTAAGCACCATTGCCGCCTGGGGCGGCGCCAAACACATCGCCCGCAATCGCACCAAAAGCGCCTTGCACGTCAGGGCTGGCCAATCCAGCCTGCACTTGTGCAACAGTGGTCACGGGCGCGCTGTTGGCGCTCAAATAGGCAGGAATCGCAGCGACGGGTTCATGCAACGCAATCGGGAAAGAAATTGAATCGTTGAGCGCCATGATGCCGGTCAAGTCGGCATCCACAAACACCACGCCCGCATCCGCCAGTTTTTTCTTGGCGGCATCGGCCACCGTCTTGACGCTGTCGTCCAAGTCGGTCCAGAAGGCCGCAGGAATTCCAATCTTCATACCTTTGAGCGCTTTGGCTGTCGGTGCTGCTTGCCCAGTGATGACGGCATCGAACAAGGCAATGTCTGCAACGGTGCGGCCCATGGGGCCGACGGTGTCGCGCGTGGTGCTGATGGGCAGCGCGTCGTTGACACCATCGGGATAGCGGCGATCTTTGCCACCTGGGTCACCGACCGAGGGGCGGAAACCGGCGATGCCGCAAAAAGCTGCTGGAATGCGGGTCGAGCCGCCCGTGTCGGTGCCCAGCCCGATAGGGGCGATGCGTGCAGCCACGGCCACTGCGGTGCCACCGGAGGAACCACCAGGAATACGGCTGGTGTCATAGGGGTTCTTGCAAGGGCGGTTGGCTTCCTTGCTGATCGGGTCAATGCCCAGCGTGAAGTTGGTGGTGGTGATGCCGAAAGCCCACTCGTGCAAATTGGACTTGCCCAGAATGATGGCGCCAGCATCGACCAGCTTTTGAACGGAAGGCGCGTTTTTCGTTGGTGTGAAGTTGCGCAGCGAGGAGGTTCCCCCCGTGGTCTTGATGCCTGCGGTGTTGATGTTGTCCTTGATGACAAAGGGCAGACCGGCCAGCGCGCCAAGGGATTTTCCTGCAGCCCGATCGGCATCGACCTGCTTGGCGGCCGCCAGCGCACCGGCCTCGTTGAGGGTGATCATGGCGTTGAGGTCCTGCAGGGCCTTGGCACGGTCGATCAGGGTGGTGACGTAGGCCGTTGCCGTGAGGGTACCGGCCTTGTACGCGGCCAGCACTTGCGTGGCGGTGAGGTCCAGCTGTGCGCTCTCGGTCAGTTGAGATACGGTGCTGTCACCGCCACAAGCCGTCAAGCCTGCGCCAACGCCTCCGAGCATGGCCGCAGCCGACACGGCTGTGGTGTTTTTGAAGAAATTCCGACGGGAAGTGTTTGTGTTCATAAGGGTCTCCGTTTCTGGTTACAACGCCTTGATTGACGTTGAATCCATGCTAGAGAGGCCCCCTGCGCACCACCATCCTTGATCTTCAGGAGGCGAGGCTGGTGCTCACGGTCTGAGTTTGTGGACCAAAGCGGCGCGGTTGTTGACCCCGACTTTGCGGAATGCGTTTTCGAGGTGGGTGCGCACGGTGGTGGTGGAAATGTCAAGTGCGCGGGCAATTTCCTTGTCGGTCATGCCCAGCATGAGCAGGCGGGCGGTGTCCTGCTCGCGCGATGTCAGGCGCTGTGACAAGTAGTTCAACGTCATGGACTCGGACGTTTGGCTTCGTTGTGCGCGGGCCAACGCCGTCACAAAAGCCGGCTGCAACATGTCCAGCAGGCGCAATTCGTCCGCGGTGAAATTGTCTCTGCGCTTGTCACGCCAAATGCGCATGTCGCCCAGGTTTTGCCCCTGGTGCCAAGCATAGAGGTTCACGCCCCAGTACAAGCCGTCCTTGTTCAGGAAATCATTGAAGAACTCGGTTTTTTGGAGCGCCTCCATTGGCAGCACATCGGTGGCCCGCACCGCCACCTGATAGCGCTGCATCATGGGCGTGATGGGATCGTGAAACTGGTAGTAGCTTTCATAAGCACGCAGATTCATCGGATCCATGTTGATCTGAATGGGCTGTGCAAAGCTCAAGGAACCTGGCTGCCAAACAAAGCTGGCGTAATACTGCGCCCCCAGCAACTGCATGACCAAATCGCCCATGATTTCTCGGATTTCTTTCTCCTCATGGGGCTCGGCCAGTGTCTGCATGATCTGACCGAGCAAATTCGTCAGTTTTGCACCCAGGTACATGTTTGCATTCTTTGGTTTGAATTTATCAAGAATACTACACACCTAGGCGCTGCAGGACGCTTCGGGTTTGCCCTCTCCTCGATTTTGAGGAAATCGGTCGTTTCAGGCGGTGGGCAACAACCGTTCAATCAACCCGCACAAGGCTGTCGGCTCAAACGGTTTGAGCATGACGTCGTTGAGTCCCGCGGCCCTGAATCGGTCCAGATCCTGCGGATTGACGTTGGCCGTCAGGCCCAGCACGGGCACGCGGCTCACTTGGGGCTTGCTGTCCGCCCTCAAAGCGGCCGTGGCGGCAATGCCGTCCATGACGGGCATGACCATGTCCATGAACACCAAGTCCACGTCTTGTGCGTGCAAGATCTTGAGTGCATCCTGACCATTGACGGCTTCCAGAACCGTGCATTCAGACCAAGCGCTTTGCAAAACCTTCTTGACGAGCAAACGGTTGATGGGGTGATCGTCAACGACCAAAAACCGCCATGGCATCTGCGCGGTTTGAATCTCGAGTTTGAGGCTGGTTTTTTTCTGTTCCGGTGCAGTCACCTCGGCAAGGGGCAAGCGCAGCCAAAACCGTGAGCCATGGCCGGGTTCACTCTCAAAGCCAATGTCGCCCTCCAGCAAGTGCGCCAACTTTTGAGAGATGGCCAGGCCAAGGCCATTGCCACCGTAGCGGGCTTGGGTGTCGTCTTCGGCCTGGCTGAAGCGATTGAAGATGTGGGGCTGCCGCGCCGTGGGTATGCCGATACCCGTGTCCTCAACCGAAAACAGCACCCCGGGGTTTTGCCACTGCACGCGCAACACGACCGAGCCCTGATGGGTGAACTTGAGCGCATTGCCGAGCAAATTGACCAAGACCTGCATCAGGCGGTGGCGATCGGTGTGGACCCAGCCGGGCAGCTGTTCGTCCAGTTCGATGCGGTAATGCAGCTCCATGCTGTTGACGCGCGGTTTGAAAAGCTCGAATGCGTGTTCGGCCACGCGGCGCAGCTCAAAGGTTTCGGGCTGGACGACCAACTTGCCAGCCTGCAATTGCGAGTAGTCAAGGATGTCGTTGATCACCGTCATCAGGTGATCGGCCGACTGGCGGGTGTGGTTGAGCACTTTGAGCGCTTCGGGCTTGCCCTCGACCGTGGACAGCAGCAAGGCGTTGAAGCCAAGGATGGCGTTCATGGGCGTGCGCAGCTCATGGCTCACCGTGGCAATGAAGTGCTCACGCGTTTGCAAGGTGAGTTCCAACTCTTGGCGTTTGGCCTCCAGCTCATGCTGATAGCGCAAGCTTCTTTTCAGGGCGATCACATGTTTGCGGTCATAGATGAGCGGCACGATGATCAACATGCCTGTGACCAGACTGAAGGTCACCCAAGATGAAATCGCATGCTCTGGGCCGAGCTCAAAAGCGGGCCCCCAGGCCTGGTAATTGGCCAAGGCCATGGCCGACTGACCCAACCACACCAAACCCAGCCACACCAAGCCAGCACGGCGGCTGATGACGTAGAACGGCGTCAAGGGAAGGATCAACAACCAGGTCAGACGCGGCGAAAAAATACCGCCTGCATTCCAGACTGCATAGGCCAAAACACAAGCGCCTGCAGCCGTGCCCAGGTGAACGCCCCATGACAAGGGCATGCCGTAGTTGTACAGCACCAAAAGCAGGACCAACCACGCGGACATCGACAAAAACAGGGGGGTCGCATTGTGGTAAGGGCTGATGGCCGAATACACCAACAAGATGGTGATGACCATGCCGACAAAAAACACGACGTAAGGCATTTTGCCTTCGCGGTATGCGACGGGTAGTCGGTCTACCAGCCAGCCCAAAGCACGCTGATAAAGGCTATTGATTGGCATGTTCAGCCTCGCGCTTTCAGAACATGGCGACTGACGCAACGCACCAGTGTTTGCAAATCTATCGGCTTGTCCAACACATCGTCCATGCCCGCGTCCAGGCAACGTTGTCGATCCACCGGATGGGTGTTGGCCGTCAACGCGATGATGGGCATGCTGCGGGTCATGGCGGGAAACCGTTGCCTCACGTGGTGGGTCAAGGCCATGCCATCCATGTCGGGCATGACCATGTCCACCAGTGCCACATCAAAGCCCTGCTCATCCAAAACAAGCAGCGCTTGGGCTGCGGTTTCACAGGTCACGATGGTGGCTTGCGGCCAGCACTTTTGAAGTTGCAAGCGTGCCACCATCAAATTCATCGCGTTGTCATCGACCACCAGAATCTGCAAGGCTTCATCTTCAGACAAGCGTGCATCTGACGGCTCATGGTTTGATGTTTCTTTGGCTTCCTGCAAAGGAATGTCGAACCAGAAAGTGGCCCCCTCCCCCTCCTGACTGCGCACACCAATTTGTCCACCATGCAGCTGCACCAACTTTTCGCAAATGGACAGCCCCAAGCCCGTGCCGCCATAGGTGCGCGTGGTCTGCATATCGGCGTGTTCAAACCGTTTGAAAATGACCGCTTGCTGGTCTGGCGCAATGCCACGGCCTGTATCGCTAACTTCAAAATGCATGCGGCCGTCGCCAGCGCAAATGCTCAATCGAACATGGCCTTGGTCTGTGAATTTGAGCGCATTGCTCAAGAGGTTGCGCAATACTTGCAACAAGCGCGAGCGGTCCGCATTCACGTGAAGGGGCAATGCGGGGTCCAGCTGCCCACCCCAATCAAGACCTTTGTTTCGGGCTTTTTCGGCGTCTGTTTGCAGCGCCTCGGTCATCAAGTTCTGAAGTTTGAAATCTTCGTGGTGCAAAACCAGTTTGCCCGCCTGCAGCTGAGAAAAATCAAGAATGTCATTGACCACCTGAAGCAAATGCCCAGTCGAGCGACGGATGTGGTCCACCACTTCCACTTGCTCAGGATGGTCTGCCAATTCTTGGCGCAAAACACCATTGAAGCCCAAAATCGCATTCATGGGTGTGCGCAGCTCATGCCCAACCGCCGCGACAAACTCGTCCTTGTGGGCCTGTGCCTGCAGCAAAGCATGGTGGGTGTTTTGCAACTCCAGATTGCGCTCTTCAAGTTGGCCCATTTGCTGGTCATGCAAATACTCATACAGTCGTACAGCCAGCATCAAATTGCCCATGGCCAAGGCTTGGTTCATGAATGCCCAAGGCACCGCCTGCTGCGTGATGTGGATGTGGCTGTCGAACAAGCCCCATTGCGTACACATCAAAAGCCCCAGGATGGTTGACAGGATCACCAAGATCCACACCACAGCCGCACGGGGACCATCCAACATGAGAACCGGAACAGCCAGAACGTTGAGCCACACCAATGCCGAGGAGTTGATGCCTCCTGATTGGCTGGCGATGTAGGTGACCAAGGCCAAACTGATCATGGTCAGCAGATGCGTCAAAGGAATCAAACCAGATCGCACCCTGACCCAAGGCAACATCATCAGTGTCAACAAAGAAACCGCCAGATTGGCATTGCGGTCGTAATGGCCTGGCGGAATCAAATAAAAGACGAGCGACGTCAAACCCACGGCCAACAAATAAATGACCAGCAACTCTCGCCGGAAATGGCGCGAGTCCTCCTCTCTGGCAAAGCCAGTCATCCGTTCGAAGAGCCCTGCAATTGCCATGGTGCTGTTATCTGCGCAGTTTTTCGATCAGCCCGTTGAGCTCGTCCAGTGATCCGAACTGAATACTCAACTCGCCCATTTCCTCGATTTTGCCCAGGCGTTTGACGCGTTTTTTGACCCGCACCTCGACTTCGGCCATGAGCAAGTCGGACAGTTCTTCTTCCACGCGGCGGATGTCGCGAGATTTCTCTTTCTTGGGCTTTTGGTGCACCAGGTTGAACTCGGCGCTGAGTTTCTTGACCAAGCTCTCGGCCTCACGCACCGACAGTTTTTTGGCGGCGATCTGGTTGCCCGCGGTGATCTGGGCCGCTTTGTCCAAGGCCAACAAGGCACGGGCATGGCCCATGTCCAGATCGCCCGCCATGAGCATGGTCTGGACCGGGTCGGCCAAATTCAACAAGCGCAAGAGGTTGCTGGCGGCACTGCGAGAGCGGCCGACGGCTTGGGCCGCCGTTTCGTGAGTGAGCCCAAACTCTTTTATCAAGCGTTGCAGGCCTTGGGCTTCTTCCAGAGGGTTGAGGTCTTCGCGCTGGATGTTCTCAATCAGCGCCATGGCTGCGGCCGCCTCGTTGGGCACATCACGCACCAGCACAGGCACGCTCTCCAAGCCCGCCAGCTTGCTGGCGCGAAACCGCCGTTCACCCGCAATGATCTCGTACTTGCCCGCATTCTCCCCATCGGTCAGCAGGCGCACCAAAATTGGCTGCATGATGCCTTGGGCCTTGATCGACTCGGCCAACTCATAAAGCGCCCCCTCGTCCATGCGGGTGCGCGGCTGGTACATGCCCGCCACCATTTGTTCGAGTTTGAGCTGGGAGGGCACACCGGTGTTCGCGGCGCTTGAAGCCGCAGGTGCGTCTTCAACTTTGGGTCCCAACAGGGCTTCGAGTCCGCGCCCGAGGCCCTTGGGTTTTTTGGTGACCATGGTCATTCCTTCATGAGTGTTTGCAAAAGCGTGTGGCCCTCTGGCCAATCGCCCAGCGATGATTCAGCGTTGATGTGCCCGGCCATGCCCAGATCCACCCATTGGGCGCCCCAGTCTTGCGCCAAAGTTTGGGCACGTTCAACGCGGCAAAAAGGGTCGTTCTGACTGCCCACGACAATGCTTTGAAAAGGAAAAGGCTGGCGCACGATGGGCTGCCAGCCAGGCAACTGCTCTTTCAGCTCCGGCGTTTCCACATCGCCAGGAGCCACCAGCAAAGCACCCCTGACGCGCGCCGTGTGCCGCGACACAGCCGCCCAAGCCGCCACCTGAATGCAGCCCAGACTGTGGGCGGCCAACACCAGCGGGCCGGGCGTATCGATGACGACTTCGTCCAATCGTGCCAGCCAGTCTCCACGACGGGGCCTTTGCCAATCGTTTTGCGCAACCACGGCATGACCATGACGCTGAGCCCACAGCATTTGCCAATGCTCAGGGCCACTGCCCTGCCAGCCCGGCAAGATCAAAACGGTGGCACTCATGCTCAAAGGGTGGGCGCCCGAAGCACCAGCTCACGGGCAAACTCCACATAGGCTTGGCTGCCCTTGGCCGATGCATCAAACACCACGCCTGGCAAGCCATAGCTGGGCGCTTCTGCCAAACGCACATTGCGCGGAATGACAGCATTGAACACCTTGTCACCAAAGTGGGCCTTGAGCTGGTCGCTGACTTGTTGCTGCAAGGTGATGCGCGGGTCGAACATGACCCGCAGCAAGCCGATGATCTTGAGGTCCTTGTTGAGGTTGGCGTGCACCTGTTTGATGGTGTTGACCAGATCCGTCAGGCCTTCGAGCGCGAAATACTCGCACTGCATGGGCACGATGACGCCATGGGCCGAACACAAGCCGTTGAGGGTCAGCATAGACAGGGATGGCGGGCAATCGATCAACACAAAGTCGTAGTCGCCTTCGACCGCAGCCAAGGCCATTTTGAGGCGCTGGTCGCGGTGTTCCAAATCCACCAACTCCACCTCGGCACCCGCCAGTTCGCGGTTGGCGCTGAGCACGTCGTAACCGCACTTGTCGGCTTTCACAGCGGCCTCCTTGATAGAGGCCGACTCCAAAAGCACGTCGTAAACGCTGAGTTCGACACTGCGCTTGTCGATGCCCGAGCCCATGGTGGCGTTGCCTTGAGGGTCCAGGTCCACCAGCAACACGCGCTGCCCCACTTTGGCCAGGCCAGCAGCCAGGTTGACGGTGGTGGTGGTTTTGCCGACGCCGCCTTTTTGGTTGGCAATGCAGAAGATTTTGGCCATCGATAGCGTCCGGTTTATTTGGAAATGGCCAGCTTGACGCCAAAGCCGATGAGAAAAATACCCGCCAGCTTTTCAAGCCAACGTCCGATCATGGGGTTGGCGCGCATGCGCTCGGCCAAGTGGTGGGTCAACAAGGTCATCCCCAAGCCGTACAAGAAAGTCAACGCGGCAATGGTCGCCGCCATCACGGCAAAACTGATGACCCCCAAGTGGTGTTGGGGGTTCACAAACAAGGGGAAAAAGGCCATGTAAAAAACAATAGCCTTGGGGTTAAGCAAGGTGATGGCCAAGGCCTGCTGAAAATAGTGGCTCGGCCGGATATGGAGCACGGGTCCATCGCCGGGTTTTGCGGCCAGCATCTTCCAACCCAACCAAGCCAAATAGACTGCGCCCAGCCATTGCACTGCCGTAAACGCAGCCGGATAAGTGGCCAAAACAGCGGCCACCCCCGCCACGGCCAACCACATCAAGACCTGGTCTCCGGCAATCACTCCCATGGTGGCACCAAGCCCCCCGGCAATACCGCCTTTGCCTGTTGAGGTGATCAGCGCCAAATTACCCGGCCCGGGAATGGCCAGGAACAAAACAATCGCTGCGACAAACGAACCGTAATCCGAAATACCGAAAAACATGCTCACTCTTTCTGGGGGAATGGTGCGAGTGTACGTGATCGATCCGCGAAGCTATGCATGAGCACGGCTGTTTCACGTGAAACAGCCGTGCTCAACGCGTCAATCTTGGTATTCAAGCCTCATCCACACCATGCACCGCTCCACATTCAGGCCAGGCACGGTCAAAGGTTCCACGTGAAACACTTTCACGCCCGCAGGCAGCGCATCGATTTCTTCTTGGGGGTGTTTGCCCTTCATGGCCATCCACACGCCATCCTCGGCCAAGGCAGAACGAGACCAGGTCACAAAGTCAGGCAGCGAGGCAAAGGCGCGGGAGCAAATCACCTCGAAGGGCTCGGTCAAGGACTCCACCCGCGCGTGAATGCCGCGCAAATTGGCCAGCTTGAGGCTCACGGCCACCTGCTGGACAAAGGCCGCCTTTTTGGCCACGGTGTCGACGCAACGCACCTCCAGCTCGGGCATGCATATCGCCAAGACCACGCCGGGTAGACCGCCGCCCGAGCCCACATCCAACACGCGCACCGGCCTGCCCTGCGTGTGCCTGGCCAAAGGTGCAATGGCCGTCAAGCTGTCGAGCAAATGGTGGCTGAGCATGTCCGCCGGATCTCGCAAAGCCGTCAGGTTGTAGACCTTGTTCCATTTTTGGATCAAGCCCATGTAGTCCAACAGTTGCCGCTGCTTCTCGGCCGACAAGTCCAAGCCCAAGGCCTGAACGCCCTCACGCAAGCCTGCCGCCAAATCCATCATGCCACTTGATCCTCTGCCTGCGACAAGAAGCCTTTGAAGCCACCCTTCTTCAGGTGAATCAGCAACAAAGAGACAGACGCCGGGGTGATCCCCGAGATGCGGGAAGCCTGACCCAGTGTCTCGGGGCGGTGCTTGGCCAGTTTTTGCCGTGCCTCGATGGACAAGGCCGAGACCTGCATGTAATCCAAGCTTTCCGGCAGACGCAGGTTTTCGTAATAAGCGGCACGCTCCACCTCGCCCTTTTGGCGATCGATGTAGCCCGAATACTTGGCCGCGATCTCAACCTGCTCAATGACCGACTCGCTCAACTCGCCCAGCGTTTCACGTGAAACATCAGCGCTGGCATGTTTGCCGCCATCCATGTCCATCAGGGCTTGATAGGACACATTCGGGCGACGCAGCAGGTCAAACAGGTTGTATTCGTGGTCGATGGCTTTGCCCAACACCCGCACCGATTCTTCGACAGGCAGGTTGCGGGGGTTCACCCAAGAAGCTTTGAGGCGCTCTGTTTCACGTGAAACAGCATCGCGCTTGCGGCTGAAGGCATCCCAACGCGCATCGTCCACCAAGCCCATCTGGCGCCCCACTTCGGTCAAGCGCATGTCGGCATTGTCTTCACGCAGTTGCAAACGGAACTCCGCCCGGCTGGTGAACATGCGGTAGGGCTCGGTCACGCCCTTGGTGATGAGGTCGTCCACCAACACGCCCAAGTAAGCTTGGTCGCGGCTGGGTGTCCATGCCGCTTCGCCACGGCACTGCAAGGCGGCGTTGATGCCGGCGAACAAGCCCTGGGCTGCCGCCTCTTCGTACCCCGTGGTGCCATTGATCTGGCCTGCAAAAAACAAGCCGTGGATCTGCTTGGTCTCGAAACTGCTTTTGAGTTCGCGCGGGTCAAAGTAGTCGTATTCGATGGCGTAACCGGGACGCAAGATGTGGCAGTTTTCCAAACCCTTCATCGAGCGCACCAGGTCGTACTGGATGTCAAAAGGCAAGCTGGTCGAGATGCCGTTGGGGTAATACTCGTGCGTCGTCAGGCCCTCGGGCTCCAGAAAAATCTGGTGGCTGTCTTTGTCGGCAAAACGGTTGATTTTGTCTTCCACGCTGGGGCAATAGCGTGGCCCCACGCCCTCGATCTTGCCGGTGAACATGGGGCTGCGGTCAAAGCCAGATCGGATGATCTCGTGCGTGCGCTCATTGGTGTGGGTGATCCAGCAAGGCATTTGTTCGGGGTGCATGGCGGCTTTGCCCATGAAGCTGAACACCGGCACGCCACCATCGGGGTTCATGCCGCCGGGCATGCCATCGCCCGGTTGCTCCGAGCACCTGGAAAAGTCGATGGTGCGGCCATCCAGGCGCGGCGGTGTCCCGGTCTTCAAGCGCCCTTGCGGCAACTTCAGTTCTTTCAAACGGGCCGACAAACTGACCGCAGGCGGGTCCCCTGCCCGGCCGGCCGAATAGTTTTGCAAGCCCACATGGATCTTGCCGTCCAAGAAGGTGCCAGCCGTCAAGACCACGGCGCGCGAACGGAAGCGAATACCGACTTGTGTGACGGCACCCACCACACGGTCGCCCTCAACCATCAGGTCATCCACGGCTTGCTGAAACAGCCACAGATTCGGCTGGTTCTCCAGCATGCGGCGGATAGCGGCTTTGTAGAGGATGCGATCGGCCTGCGCACGGGTGGCACGCACGGCCGGGCCTTTGGAGCTGTTGAGGATGCGGAACTGGATACCACCCTCGTCCGTGGCCAGCGCCATGGCGCCGCCCAATGCATCGACCTCTTTGACCAAGTGCCCCTTGCCGATGCCGCCAATACTGGGGTTGCAGCTCATCTGCCCCAGGGTCTCGATGTTGTGGCTCAGCAAGAGCGTCTTGCTGCCCATGCGGGCCGCCGCCAGTGCGGCTTCGGTACCGGCATGGCCGCCGCCGACCACGATCACGTCGAATTCTTGTGGGTAAAGCATGAGTGTCCGCCTCTTGAAAAGGCCAATGAATTGGGCGCCGCCTGCGCCGTGGGCCGCCCTGCCACGGGGTCGGCTGAATCTGCTGATTTTACAGGCACACCCCAGAAGGGTCCACGCCCTAAGACTTCAGGGGCAAAGCGCCCACAGCCTTGACCTCGCCCAATGAAAAACTGGTGTGCAGGTCTTTCACATTGGGCAGGTTGATCAGCACATCGCGGGCAAACTGGCTGAAAGTGTTGAGGTCCTTGCTGACCACCTGCAACTCAAAGGTGCCGGTACCGCTGATGTAGTGGCAAGAAATGACTTCTGGGATCTTGAGGATGGCCTCTTCCAATTGGCGGGTCACATCGCCCCGGTTGCGCTCGGCATCCAACCGAACAAAGGCGAACACATCCAGACCCACCTTGTGACGGTCAATCTCGGCGCGGTAACCCTTGATCACGCCCGACTCTTCCAAGGCCCTGACCCGCCGCCAGCAAGGCGCTGCCGACAAGCCCACACGTTGCGCCAATTCGGCATTCGTCAACCGGCCGTCTTTTTGCAGTTCATTCAAGATCGCCCAGTCAAATTTATCCATCGTTTCCATAAAAACCATTATTGCGCAAGATTCTTTCAAATCATAGGGGAAATCCTGTCACATAAAGCAAGCACCTGTCAGCGGGTGCCCACTACACTGACTTCGAACTTCATTTGCAGGACGCGCCCCATGAACGCACCATTACCCGACTCAATCCGCCAAGCGCTGGAGACGGTGACGCTGGACGACAAGTACAGCCTCGATGTCGGACGGGCCTTCATGAGCGGGGTACAGGCCCTGGTCAAGCTGCCCATGCTGCAGCGCCAACGCGACGCCTTGCAAGGCAAAAACACCGCCGGTTTCATCAGTGGCTACCGTGGCTCGCCATTGGGCAGCTATGACCAGTCGCTGTGGAAAGCCAAAGACCACCTGAAAGCCCAAAACATCGTCTTCCAACCCGGTGTGAACGAAGAGCTGGCCGCCACCGCTTTGTGGGGCACACAGCAATTGGGCTTTGCGCCGCCCGGCACCAACAAGTTCGATGGCGTGTTTGGCATCTGGTACGGCAAAGGCCCGGGGGTTGACCGCTGCTCAGACGTCTTCAAACACGCCAACATGGCAGGCACCACGCCCTGGGGCGGCGTATTGGCAGTGGCCGGAGATGACCACGTGGCCAAGAGCTCCACCGCAGCGCACCAAAGCGACCACATCTTCAAGGCCTGTGGCCTGCCGGTGTTTTTCCCAGCCAGCGTGCAAGACATCTTGGACCAAGGTCTGCATGCATTGGCCCTGAGCCGCTTTGCCGGCATCTGGTCGGGCATGAAAACCATCCAAGAGATTGTGGAATCCAGCGCCACCGCCCACATCGACCCCGAGCGCGTGCAGATTGTGCTGCCCGAATTCGTCATGCCACCAGGTGGCGTGCACATCCGCTGGCCAGACACCGCGCTGGAACAAGAAGCTCGCTTGTTCGATTACAAGTGGTACGCCGCACTGGCCTACATCCGCGCCAACCGCCTCAACCACAACGTGATCGAGGGGGCCAACGACCGTTTTGGCCTGATCGCCAGCGGCAAAGCCTACAACGACACCCGACAAGCCTTGTTGGATTTGGGGCTGGATGACGACCGATGCCGACAGTTGGGCATCCGTTTGCACAAGGTCAACGTGGTTTGGCCACTGGAGGCCCAAACCACCCGCGAATTTGCCACCGGTCTGCGCGAGATCTTGGTGGTCGAAGAAAAACGCCAAGTCATCGAATACCAACTCAAAGAAGAGCTCTACAACTGGCGCGACGATGTGCGGCCCAACATCTTGGGCAAATTCGACGAAGGCGAAGACGACCTCTCGGGCGGTGAATGGTCCAACCCCAACCCCAGCGAGCGCAAACTCTTGCGCGCCAACGCCGATTTGACACCCGCCATCATTGCCCGAGCCATCGCCAAGCGGCTGAAAAAATTGGGCATTGATAACGACACAACGGCTCAGATCGACGCCCATCTGGCCATTTTGGACGCCAAAGAAAGCGCAATGGAAGTCCAACTGCTCGGCGCCGCCACCGAGCGCCAACCTTGGTTTTGCTCGGGATGCCCCCACAACACCTCCACCAAAGTGCCTGAAGGCTCGCGCGCGATGGCGGGCATTGGCTGTCACTTCATGAGCTTGTGGATGGACCGCAGCACCACGGGCTTTACCCAAATGGGTGGCGAAGGGGTGCCGTGGAGCGGCCAACAACCGTTTTGCACCGACCAGCACATCTTTGCCAACATCGGCGATGGCACTTACTTCCACAGCGGCATCTTGGCGGTTCGCCAAAGCGTGGCCTCAGGTGTGAACATCACCTACAAAATCCTCTACAACGATGCCGTGGCCATGACCGGTGGGCAGCAAGTGGGCGAGCGCCCCGAGGGCCACAGCGTGGTTCAAATTGCCATGAGCATGAAGGCCGAAGGGGCTCAACGCATCGTGGTCGTCACCGATGAGCCCTTCAAATACGACGGTGTGGCTTTGGCCGAGGGTGTGCGCGTCTTCCACCGCGATGAGCTGGACCGCATCCAGCGCGAGATGCGCGAGATCCAAGGCACCACCGTCATCATTTACGACCAAACCTGTGCCACCGAAAAGCGTCGCCGCCGCAAGCGCGGCACCATGGTCGATCCTGCGGTTCGGGTCATGATCAATGAAGAAGTCTGCGAAGGTTGTGGTGACTGCGGTGTGCAATCGAACTGCCTGTCGGTGGAGCCTCTGGAAACCGAACTCGGCCGCAAGCGCACCATCAACCAAAGCACTTGCAACAAGGACACCAGCTGCCTCAAGGGCTTTTGCCCCAGTTTTGTCACGGTGGAAGGCGGTCAATTCAAGAAGAAGTCCGGCAAAACTGGCCCCGCACTGTCGCCCGCAGAATTGGGCGCATTGCCCGAACCCATGCTGCCCGACACCACCCACCCCTGGGGCACCGTGGTGGCCGGCGTGGGTGGCACAGGCGTCATCACCATCGGTCAATTGCTGGGCATGGCCGCACACATCGAAGGCAAAGGCATCGTCACGCAAGACGCAGCCGGTCTGGCCCAAAAAGGCGGTGCCACCTGGAGCCACATCTTGGTGGCCAATCACCAAAACGACATCCGCACGACCCGCGTGAGCATGGCGGCAGCCGATGTGATTTTGGGATGCGATCCGATCGTGACCGCTTCCAAAGAAACCTTGCTGCGCATGCGCGAAGGGCGCACACATGTGGCGCTCAACAGCAGCAGCACCCCCACGGCAGCGTTTGTGAAGAACGGCAATTGGCAAAATCCGTCTGAGCAATGTCTGGTTGAAATCAGCCGCCAAGTCGGCACGGCTGGGGTCAGCGCTTTCGATGCCGATGCCTTGGCCAAACAGCTGATGGGTGACACGATTTATGTGAACCCGATGATCTTGGGCTTTGCGTGGCAAAAGGGTTGGATCCCGATGCACCGTGAATCTTTGGTGCGTGCCATCGAACTGAACGAGGTGGCCGTGCAAAACAACCTGACCGCCTTTGAGTGGGGTCGACACGCAGCGCACCACCTGGATGTGTTGATGCAAAAAATCCAACCTACACAAACCATTCAGTTCAAAAAACGCGAAAGTCTCGATGATCTGGTGAAAAACCGCATCGCTCGGCTGAGCGATTACCAAAATACGGCTTACGCTCAGCGCTATGCCCGCTTCGTCGATCGGGTCAAAGCCGCAGAAGCCCCCTTGGGCAAAACTTTGCTGAGTGAGACTGTGGCGCGTCAACTCTACAAATTGATGGCCTACAAAGACGAATACGAAGTGGCCCGTCTGCACACGCAAACACAATTTCTTGAACGCATAAAAGACAGTTTTGAAGGCGACTTCAAAGTGCATTACCACTTGGCACCACCGTTGCTGGCCAAGCGCAATGCCAAAGGCGAACTGGTCAAACAGAAGTTGGGTCCCGTGGTGCTGATGGCCTTCAAAGCCTTGGCCAAGCTCAAGGGCTTGCGCGGCACCCCCTTCGATGTGTTTGGCTACACACGCGAGCGCCAAGATGAACGCGCCTTGGTCAGTGAATACATGCAGCACGTGGAACATGTGCTGGCCTCATTGAGCGCAGACACACATGCACACGCAGTGAAGGTGGCGCAAGTGGCCGAAAACATCAAAGGTTTTGGCCACGTGAAAGAGCGCAACAGGTTGGCGGCAAAAGCCCTGTGGGACTCACTCAAGACAAGCTGAAATGAACAAGGCCACCTCGCGGTGGCCTTGCAAAAGCGGGCTCTCAAAGCCTGTGAAAAGATCAACGCGCGTCTGGCAGTTCGATCTTGACTTCCAAAACTTCGAGGTTGTCCTGACGCTCCAAGTTGACCTTGATGTCATCGGGATTGATCTTGATGTATTTGCTGATCACCGCCACCAATTCACGTTGCAAATCGGGCAGGTAATCTGGCTCTGCGGCGTTGCGACCACTGCGCTCATGCGCCAAGATGATCTGTAACCGTTCCTTAGCGACGTTGGCGGTTTTCTTCTTTTCGCCCAACAAGAAAGAAAGAAATGACATGGTTCACTTGCCTCCGAAAAGACGTTTCAGGAAGCTGGGTTTTTCGGCTTCTGTGAAACGCATCGGCTTGTCTTCGCCCAAGAACCGATCGATCACATCTTTGTAAGCTTCCGAGACATCGCTGTTGTCCATGTGGATGGCAGGCGTACCCTGGTTGGATGCTTGCAAAACGTTGTCACTTTCAGGAATCACGCCCAACAATTTGATGCGCAAAATATCTTGAATATCCTGCAACGACAACATCTGACCGTCTTCCACACGGTTGGGGTTGTAGCGGGTGATCAGCAAATGCTCCTTGATGGGCTCCAGGCCTTCAATGGCCCGCTTGGTTTTGCTGCCCAGCATGCCCAAAATGCGGTCCGAATCGCGCACCGAAGACACTTCAGGGTTGGTCACCACCAAAGCTTCATCGGCAAAGTGCATGGCCATCAAGGCGCCGGTCTCGATGCCCGCGGGAGAATCACAAACGATGTATTCGAAACCCATGTCGCTCAAGTCGTTGAGGACTTTTTCAACGCCTTCTTGTGACAAGGCTTCTTTGTCACGGGTTTGCGATGCGGCCAGCACAAACAGATTGCTGCACTGCTTGTCCTTGATCAAGGCCTGGTTCAAATTGGCTTCACCCTGAATCACGTTGATCAGGTCATACACCACACGGCGCTCACAGCCCATGATCAGGTCCAGGTTACGCAAGCCCACATCAAAGTCGATGACGGCTGTTTTGAAGCCTTTCAAAGCCAGGCCAGTGGCGAAACTGGCGCTGGTCGTGGTTTTACCAACGCCGCCTTTGCCGGAAGTGACTACGACGATTTTTGCCATGGGGTTTTCTTTCTAGGACTAGGGTAAAAGCAAATTCAAGGTTTAAGAGGCGAAATCAATAATTTGTCGCCATCAGGGCCAGATTGCAGACAAACTTGGGCAGGCAAGCCAGACACCTCTACCGGGAGTGGATTTTCACTGGTGCGGTAAACACCGGCAATCGAAATCAATTCAGGTTCCATCGACTGGGCAAAGATCATGGCTTGCGCATTGCCACGCGCACCAGCGATGGCTTTGCCACGCAAACTGCTGTAAATGTGGATGGATCCATCCGCAATCACTTCTGCCCCAGGATTGACCATGGCCATGACCACCAAATCGCGCCCTTTGGCATACACCTGCTGACCCGATCGCAAAGGTTTGTCAATGACCATGGCACCCAAAGGTGCAGACGCGGCGGCAACTGAGACCACCGGAGTTGCTGCAGGAGCCTCAGCAACAGGCATAGAGCGACGCACACGGGCATCAGACGCATCCACCAACCCCAGAGCCTGCGCAGCGCTCAAAAGCGCGCTGTTGGCCCCTTTGATGGCCAACGGCACCAGACCGTGCTGACGCAAAATATCCAAGAGACCCGATAAGTTGAAATGGTCGACAGAAAGGTCTTCGTCCAAAGCGGAGACGTCGATGACCAAGGGATCATGGTCAAAAAAACCAGGACTTTCTGCCAATTGCCGGGCCAAAGCCGCATCGACAGCGTCGACTTGCGGGGTCTTGAGCAGCAAAGCAACCAATGGCAAATCAGCGCTTTTGATGTCGTAACACTGAGAGGAAGGAGCGTCTGAAGCGGAGGCCATGGTGCCAGATGAGGAGAAAGATGCAAATCTTAACAGCGCACTTGTTATTTGTTGTTTTTCTATAGATTTAGATTTTAAATTAGTAGTAGTAGATAAGGGATGATGTGGTTTGTGGACAAGCGCACATTCCTTATTGAAAACAAAGACTTGGCGTATTTTCAAGCTTGTGGGTGACCCTGCTGTCGTGTTGTCTTGCCAATTGGGATAACTTCTCAAAAACAGCGGGTCCTGTGGATAAGTAAGGGCTTGCCCATTTTTTATCCACAGCTTTATGCCCAGCACCTGCTCAATTTGCAATCAGCCACTGGATGATGCCCTTGGCGACAAAGCCCAGCATGCCAAAAGCCAGCCCTAGAAAGATCACAAAGGTGCCGAATTTGCCCGCTTTGGATTCCCAAGCCAGTTGTCCGATGATGAACAACATGTAGAGCATGAATGCGCCCACGCCGATGGTCAGGCCAAACCAGGCGAACTGTTCTTCGCTAAAGCCCCACATCAGCGATCACCGTGCCCGGACACGCGCTCTTGCAAACCAGAAGCATCGATCAGGTGTCGATAAGCATGCCAACTGCCGTGGCCCAGCATGGGCACCACCAAGACCAGGCCCAAAAACAGGGAAAAAATGCCCAGCAAGCAAAACCCCATGATTAAAAAAGCCCATAAAGCCATTTGAACCGGGTGTGTGACCACGGTTTTCCAGCTGGTCAGTACCGCTTGTAAGACGCTCACTTTGCGATCGAGCAGCAAGGGCATGGAGATCACGCTGCTCGCAAACACAGGCGCCGCCATCAAGCCACCCATCAAAAGCCAAAACTCGAACAGGAAATGCTTGGGGTTGAGCACCACATGCTGGACAAAATCCATTGGCGTGTGGATCGCCACAGGGGCCAATAAAGTGATCAAAGCCGCTGAGGTGATGACCCAGCCGGAAGCGGCCAATGCCAACAACAAACCAAAGCGAATCAAACTCCAGTAACTCTCAGGTTGTTTGCGCAAGCGCAATTGCCACTGTGTCCAGGTGTTGAAGAGCAAGGCATAGTTGACCGTTTCACCCCGCTCCATGGCACGGCTCATGGCATACAGGCTGGTGGCCAACACGGGCGCAATCACCAGAAAACCAGACAAGCAACCTGCCAACAACCAAAATTGGTCATGGGCCACCCAAGTCATGATCGCCCCCCAAGCGGCAATCACCACGCCATGCAAAGTGCTCAGCAACGGTGACTTTGCGAAGTCCTTGAAACCCAATGCCAACCATTGCAAGGGCTGGTCATACGCGATGGGCAATACAGGCGGCAAGAAAATAGCTTGACTGGTGGGCTGCGCGGATGGGGGCTTGGGTTCGGTCATGGCCCAAGCTTAACGACCCATGCGGCCAGAGGACTTGATGCAAGTCAAGATGAAAAAAGGCAGCCCTTGGGCTGCCTTGTGAGGACCGACTGTGGCAGGTCAGTGAGGGTGGCGGTGTTCTTTGTGACCACGTGCCATGAACTTGGCCGTTTCTGTGTCGAACACCTTTTTTTGCTCGGTGTTCAAAACAGCGTAAAACGCTTTGGTGGCATCAACATGCTTTTGCATTTGGGCATCCATTTGTGCACGGTGCTTTTGCATCAGATCGAGGCGCTCAGGCGTGCTCAGCTTTTCCATGGCGGCACGGTCAGGGCGAACAGGCATAGCACTGGGCGCTTGCATCGATTGGCTGAAGGTGGTCCAAGCAGTTTCCTGTGTTGTGTCCAGTTTGAGCTGGGTCTTGAGTTCGGCCAAGTGCTGGGTATGACGCTGAGACATGCGCTCGTGCATTTTGCCCATGTGCTCATGGCCAGACCCGCCGGTGCCGGGACCCATTTGCGCAAAACTCAAAGAAGACAGACCTGCCAGCAAAGCGGCGGCGATCAAGGGGGTGCGAATCCATTTCATGAACATCCTTTCGGTGATGGGATGCCGCCAGTGTGAATGGTTCATGTGTCCGCCCCGTTGATGAAGTAACGCCCCACTGTAAAGATCGGCAAAGCCGTCTTCATCAACCCAAGCGGCCGGCTTGGAAATCCTCTACTGCTTGCATCAACTCTTCGCGGGTGTTCATGACGAATGGGCCGTATTGGGCAATGGGTTCGCCAAGGGGCTGGCCTGCGATGAGCAAAGCCTTGGTGTCCGCATCGCCTTTCAAAACCACACCATCGCCACCATGGCTCAAGATCGCCATGCGCTGAAGCGGCACCGTTTCATCACCGGCTTGGCTGTGCACAGTCAAAGCGCCACGGTACACGTACACAAAAGCGTTGTGAGCTGCGGGGATGTTTTGTGTGAACGTTTGCGTGTCTGAAAAATGGATGTCCAAGTACAAGGGATCGGTGGGATAGTCTTGTGCCGGTCGGTGCATGGCGCCTTGCACGCCATGACTTTGACCGGAAATCACTCGCACCCAAACACCGGACTCGGTGCGCACTTCGGGGATGCCCTCGCTTTGGATGTCGCGGTACCAAGGGGTGCACATTTTTTGGTGCGAAGGCAGGTTCAACCACAATTGAAAACCTTCCATCAGGCCTTCTTCTTGTTCAGGCATTTCACTGTGCACCAGACCGCGCCCTGCGGTCATCCATTGCACACCGCCGTTTTGCAGCAAGCCCTCATTGCCTGCGCTGTCGCGGTGCCGCATGCGGCCCGCGATCATGTAGGTCACCGTTTCAAAGCCGCGGTGGGGGTGGTCTGGAAAACCAGCGCCGTAGTCCTTGGGGTCGTTGCTGCCGAATTGGTCGAGCATCAAGAAGGGGTCAAGGCGTTGTTGCAATTCGCCTGTGAGCACACGGGTCAGGCGCACGCCTGCACCGTCGCGCGTGGCGCGACCGGCCACCAGGGCGTCAACAGAGCGGGGATGAAGAGGCATGGAAGTCATGCCGTCAATGATGCCCCAAAAAACAAAACCCGCACGCAGCGGGCTGGTCACTCAAACCTTGCGGTTCTTGCAGGTGTTGATGCCCAGCAAGCTGTAGGGCGGGCACCAGCCGCTCAGGCCTGTGGCGATCGGTACCAAGCCCACCCAGCCCCATACGCCCACCTGACCCGTGGCCGCCAATGCCACCAAGACCAGGCCACCCACCACGCGCACGATGCGCTCAACACCACCAATGTTGGTTGTCATGGAAAACTCCTTGCGGTTAAAAAATCAAGCAGCGACGCGGTAGCCTTCGTCGGCGATGGCCTGGGCCAAGGCTTCGCGGTTTTTGTCAGACTCTACCTGCACTTTGTTTTGCGCGCGATCGATCACCACCTTGGCTTGTGCGTCCAGCGCCAACAAAGCCTTGGTCACGGCTTTTTCGCAGTGCCCACAAGTCATGCCCTCGACCGTGAAAATTTGGTTCATGATGTCACTTTCAGCTAAACCCGGATGGGTATGCTCAAAGCATAGTTCATAACAGCCCACAAGACATGACTTATATCAAGCCCGAAGCACCCACCATCGACATCGGCATTGGCGGCATGACTTGCGCGTCATGTGTGGCGCGGGTTGAAAAAGCCTTGAACAAAGTGCCGGGTGTTGTATCGGCCACCGTCAATCTGGCCACCGAATCGGCCCGCATCACCGTGCAATCTTCCGAGGTGACCGATGCCCGTTTGCGCCGCGTCATCCGGGATGCAGGGTATGAGCCCTTGACCGCTGAAGCGGTTGAAACCGCATCGCCCACAACAGCTTGGGCAGGCTTTGCCCCGGTGGCCTGGGGCTTGGTGTTGTCAGCGCCCTTGGTGCTGCCCATGGTGGGGGATGCATTCGGTCAGCATTGGATGCTGCCGGCATGGCTGCAGTTTGCATTGGCCACGCCCGTGCAGTTCATTTTGGGCGCGCGTTTTTACAAAGCCGGTTGGCACGCACTCAAGGCCATGACAGGCAATATGGATCTGCTGGTGTCGCTGGGCACCAGCGCAGGCTGGTTGCTGTCGGTCTGGCTGTGGCTCAACGCCCATGAGGGCCATGCGCCGCACCTGTACTTCGAAGGTTCGGCCGTGGTCATCACCTTGGTCTTGTTGGGCAAATGGCTGGAGGCCCGTGCCAAACACCAAACCACCGAAGCCATCCGGGCCTTGCATGCCTTGCGCCCCGACAAAGCCCACTGGATGAGTGACGAAGGCGAAGTCGATGTGCCCGTGGCAGAAATTCTGGTGGGGGACTTGTTGGCCGTCCGTCCAGGCGAGCGCTTCCCATTGGACGGTGAACTCATCGAAGGCCAGACCCAGGTGGACGAATCCATGCTGACGGGCGAGCCCCTGCCGGTCGTCAAAAGCATGGGTGCTGCATTGACGGGGGGCTCGATCAATGGCGATGGTCGCGTCCTGATGCGCGTGACGGCGGTGGGCCATGAAACCGTTTTGTCACGCATCATCCGCTTGGTGGAAGACGCACAAGCGGCCAAGGCGCCCATTCAGCGCTTGGTGGACAAAGTGGCCGAGGTGTTTGTGCCGGTCGTTTTGGTGGTGGCTGTGTTGACCTTGGGCGCATGGTTGTTCATGGGCGCGAGTTTCGAGTCCGCCCTCATCCATGCGGTGGCGGTCTTGGTCATCGCTTGCCCCTGTGCTTTGGGCTTGGCCACACCCGTGGCCATCATGGCGGGCACGGGTGTGGCGGCCAAGCACGGCATCTTGATCAAGGATGCCCAGGCGCTGGAAATGGCCCACCGCGTGCAGACCGTGGCCTTTGACAAGACCGGCACACTCACCGTGGGCCAGCCTCGCTTGATTGCGCAAGTGCCCGCACCGGGCCATGAGCCGGCCACCGCCTTGGCTTGGGCGGCCAGTGTGCAAAGCGGCAGCGAACATCCCTTGGCCCGTGCGGTGTTGCAGGCCGCCAAAGCGCAAAGCCTGAACCTGCAAGTCCCCGAAGACTTGGCGGCGGTGCCCGGGCGCGGCGTGCAAGCGCGTGTCGAAGGCCGCCAACTGCTGCTGGGCAGTTTGCGTTGGCTGGCGCAAGAAGGCATGGACAGCGCCATGTGGGCCGAAGACATCCAGAGGCTCCATGCGCAGGGGGCCACCTTGTCGGCGCTGGCCGAGCGCGGCCCCCATGGGGTGCAGGGTGTGTTGCTCATGGCCTTTGGCGACGAGCCCAAGGCGGGCGCACAGGAAGCCTTGGCCGCGTTGCGCGCGCGAGGCTTGAAACTGGTGATGATCTCCGGCGACAACCAAGCCGCAGCCGAGGCCATGGCCCGCAGGCTGGGCTTGCGCCCTGAAGACGGTGAAGTGCTGGCCGATGTGTTGCCGGGCGACAAGGCGGCGCAGGTCCAAAAACTGAGCGAAGGTGGCCGCATCGTGGCCATGGTGGGCGATGGCGTCAACGATGCACCGGCCTTGGCGGCCGCCGATGTGGGCTTGGCCATGGGCAATGGCACCGATGTGGCCATGCATGCCGCAGGCATCACCCTCATGCGGGGCGATGTGGCCTTGGTGGGCGATGCCCTCGACATCTCGGCACGCACCGTGGCCAAGATCCGGCAAAACCTGTTTTGGGCCTTCGCCTACAACGTGGCCGGCATTCCGCTGGCGGCCATGGGCTACCTCAACCCGGTGATCGCCGGTGGCGCCATGGCGCTCAGCTCGGTCAGCGTCATGAGCAATGCCCTGCTGCTCAAGCGCTGGAAACCCCGCCAGCACTGAGCCCAAGCCATTGACGATGTCTTGACCCAAGTCAGGGCATCCAAGCCCGCTTGCCGGCAAACTGGTCTTCGTTGAATTGGAGATCAGAACCATGAACAAGCACAGCAGCTTGACCACCATCCGCGATGAACACGCCAGCCTGGCCGCCATGTTGCAGTCCATGCGCATGATGATCGAACGCGGCCCCAGCGACGACCGGCGCAACTTCTTCGACGTTGTGCGGGCCATGCTTTTTTACATCGACGAATTCCCTGAGCGCTTGCACCACCCTAAGGAATCGAACCTGCTGTTTCCCAAGGTCGTCAAGGCCTCACCCAAGGTGATGGGCGCGGTGGACAAGCTCGAGCGTGATCACCTGTACAGCGAGAAAGCGGCACGCGACTTGCAGCACCTGTTGTTGTCTTGGGAGCTCTTGGGCGCCAGCCGACGCCAGGCATTTGAAGAAGCCTTTCACAAGTACGTGGACTTCTATTTGGAGCACATGCGACTGGAAGAAACCGTCATCTTGCCCGAGGCCGAGCGCTGCCTAAACGAAGAAGATTGGCGCTTGTTGGATGCCGCGTTTGCAGAAAACGCCGACCCGCTCACAGGTCACCACGCGCCCACGCAAGCGTATGAAAAACTGTTCAGCCTGATCGTGATGCGGGCACCTGCGCCGATTGGTTTGGGCTGAAAAAAAGCCCGACGCGAGGCCGGGCTCTGGGTCAATGCACTGCTTTGTGCACCCGTCAGTGCGCGTTGGATGTGTGCGGGTGTGTGCGGTCCTTGAACCAGGCCACATACAGCACCGGCAAGACCAGCAGGGTCAGCAAGGTGGCGGTGAACAAGCCGTCATCAACACGGCGCGCAGGCGATGCAAAGCGCCCTCTTTGACCGCTTCCAGCACCGTGTGTCCGGCATTGCGCAGCTGTCCATGAGCCGCCCCGCATCGGGGCCGGGTTTGCAGGTCAGCCTGCGCTTGGCGCTTCAGCCCAGCGTGGGGTAGTCCAGATAGCCGGCATCGCCGCCGCCGTACAAGGTGGCGCGGTCCAGCGTGTTGAAGGGGCCGCCTTTTTGCAGGCGTGCGCCCAGATCGGGATTGGCAATGAAGGGGCGGCCAAAAGCGATCAGGTCTGCGCCCTCGCCCAATGACTGCTCGGCCAGTGGCAGGTCGTAACCGTTGTTGACCATCCAGGCGCCTTGCCCGCCGTTTTGGCGGTAGGCAGTTTTGAGTGCGGCGTAATCGAAGGGCGCTGGGCCTTGCTGGTGCTCACGCGGGCCACCGGTCGAGCCTTCGATGATGTGCACATAGGCCAAGCCCAGTGGCGCCAGTTGCCGCGCCACCTGCTCAAACAAAGGCTGCGGCAAATCATCGCTCGCGTCGTTGGCGGGGGTCACGGGCGAGAGGCGAATGCCGGTGCGCCCGCCGCCGATTTCGGCCACCACGGCTTGCATGACTTCTTGCAAAAAGCGGGCGCGGTTCTCGATGGCGCCGCCATACGCGTCGCTGCGCTGGTTGCTGCCCGAGCGCAGAAACTGGTCGATCAAATAGCCGTTGGCGGCGTGCACTTCGACGCCATCAAAGCCCGCAGCCACCGCGTTGGCGGCGGCGCGGCGGTAGTCTTCCACAATGCCCGGCAACTCGGCGGCATCCAGCGCCCGGGGTGCCGACACGTCCACAAACTGGGCTTTGCCATCGACCAGCAACACGGTCTTGCCTTTGGCGGTCACGGCCGACGGTGCCACGGGGGCTTGGCCATTGGGCTGCAAGCTGGTGTGCGAAATGCGGCCCACATGCCACAGCTGCATCACGATCTTGCCGCCTTCGGCGTGCACCGCATCGGTCACTTGTTTCCACGAGGCGACTTGCTCGGCGCTCCAGATGCCGGGCACATCGGCATAGCCTTGGCCTTGGTGGCTGATGCCGGTGGCCTCGGTGATGATCAAGCCCGCGCCGGTGGCGGGGTTGGCGCGTTGGCGGTAGTAGCTCGCCATGCGCGCATTGGCCAGGCCACCGGGCGCACGGTTGCGCGTGAGTGGCGCCATCACGATGCGGCTGGCCAAAGACAGGGCGCCGACTTGGCAGGGTTCAAACAGGGTGGTCATGCGGTCGTTTTTCTCAAAGATGGGGGGATGGGCTCAGTTCGCGGTCAAGCCTCAAAGCCCGGATTTTCACGGGCCAGTTTGCGCAGCAGCGAAGGCCAGACAAAGGCCCCGCCCAAGCCGCCGGTTTGCACACGCATGGCGTGAGAGATGCCGTCCAAAATTTGCGGGTTGACCGCCGTCAGGTCTTTCGGTCCGCTTTGCCCTGCGAGCGCATCGACTTGGATGCGGCAGGTGTTTTCAAAGGTGTACATCGACAAGAAAGCGTCGGCAATCGTCTTGCCCACGGTGAGCAGGCCGTGGTTGCGCAGCATCAAATAATTGGCGTCGCCCAGGTCCGCTTGCAGGCGCGTCTTCTCGTCATCGCGGATGGCCACGCCTTCGTAGCCGTGGTAGGCCAGCGAGGCCAGCACAAAAGTGCTTTGCTGGCTGATGGGCAGCACGCCGTGCGACTGGGCGCTCACGGCCACGCCCGCACGGGTGTGGGTGTGCAACACGCAGCCGGCGTCGTGCCGCGCCTCGTGCACCGCGCTGTGGATCACAAAGCCTGACGGATTGACCGGGAAGGGGCTGTCGTGCAGCTTGTTGCACTGCATGTCCACTTTGACCAGGCTCGATGCGGTGATCTCGTCGAACATCAGGCCATAGGGGTTGATCAAAAACTGGTGCTCATCCCCGGCCACTGTGGCGGGCAATTTGGCGCTGATGTGGGTGAAGACCAAATCGCTCCAGCCGTACAGCGCCACCAATCGGTAGCAGGCGGCCAGATCGATGCGCAGCTGCCACTCGTCGGGGTGAACGCTGTCTTTCAAAGAGGGGATCTCAAACGCCATGGCAAAGCTCCTGCGGGGTTGAATCAGAACAAGGCGTTCAGCTTAACCACAAGGGCGGGCGTCATCAGACCTCTTGGTGACTTGGCGCACCTTCAACCGGGGCGGGTTTGCGCTTCCAGTTGCGTCAAGTAAATGCGCGCATATTGCCCGCCATCGTCCGTCGGGCCGCACATTTCAAGAGACGCTTGCAGTTGTCCGCAAACAGCCGGGCGGCTGGATTGGCCAAAGATCTTGCAGCGCAACTGCTCGTCCAGTTGCACGCAGGGCACGCCCGCAGGTTTTCCTTGGGGCATGCCGGGTATGGCCGAGGAGATGGAGGGCGCAATGCAGCAAGCGGCGCACCCCGCGCGGCAGGACACGGCTTTCATGGCCAGGCCCTCATTTGGGCCACAAAACCCACAGCTGCAAGGGCTGCTTCATGCGACCGGCCAGCTCGCCGGCTGCGGGGCCAGAGCCGGCGTAATAGTCGGCCCGCACCGCGCCCACGATGGCGGTGCCGGTGTCTTGGGCCAGCACCAGTTTGTCCAGCGAGGTCACCGGCCCTTGTGTCCTGAGCCACACAGGCGTGCCATAGGGGATGCTGCTGCGGTCCACCGCGATCGATCGGCCTGCGGTGAGCGGCACGCCTTGTGCGCCTTTGGGGCCGGGCGGGTTCTCTCCTGGCAAGGCTTCTTCCTTGAAGAACACCACGCGGGGGTTTTGCCAGAGCAACTCGTTGACGCGTGAGGGGTTGCGGTTGATCCAGTCCTTGATGCCCGGCCAGCTGGCATCGCGGATCAGGTTCTGGTCGAGCAGCCAGCGACCAATGCTTTTGTAGGGTTGGTCGTTGGTGCCCGCATAGGCCATGCGCACCATGCGTTGGCGGCCATCGGGCTCGGTCACGTTCATCAGGCCCGAGCCCTGGATGTGCAGCACCATCGCGTCCACCGGGTCGGCCAGGTACATCAGCTCCTTGCCCCGCAAGGCTTGGCGTGCAGCGGGCAGGGTTTCCATTTCCTGGCGGGTGTACCAAGGCTTGCGTTGGGCCAGGCCGTTGGGCGGCGCATACAAAGGCACGGCAAAGCCCGCACGCGCTTGGCGTGAGGCGTTCAGCACCGGCTCGTAATAAGACGTCAGCAGGCCTTCGGTGCGCTGGTCAAGCGATTCGACGCGGTAAGGCTGCAGGTTTTGGCGCATCCATTGGCGCTGTGCGCTGGCCGATGCCCCGGCCAGTTTCTGCACCTCGGGGCACAGCCGTTTCCAGGCGGGTGCTGGGCGCAGACAGCTTTGTTGCCAGGCGGGCCAGGCTTCTTGCGGGTTGTCTTGGTCGAGCCCCGCAATGGCCGACCAATCCACCGGGACCCAACGGCTTTGGGCTTGGGTGATCACGGGAGGCAAGGGGCCCGAGGTGGTCGCGCTGGGTGCGGTCGGTGTAGTGGGCGTCTCTGGCCATGCGCCTTGGTGGCTAGGGGCCATCGCGCAACCGGCCAGAGTGCCTACAATCGCGGCCACCAACCATGCGGCCCCAGCCGATGGCCAACGCAACAAAAGGAAGTTTGTCATGGGTTTGATTTTGCTTGAAGCCTTGCTGGCCTTGCTGGTGCTGGTGGTCATTGTGTGGTGGACCATGTTTTCGGGCCGATCCAAGGGGGAATTGCCACCCCCAAGCGATGCTTCCGACAAGGACAAGCCTTGAGCTGAAGCTCGGCTCATTCGAGCAAGGTCTGTCCGCCTTCAAAGCGCTTGGCGTAATAGCGGTTGCTCAGGTGGTCCATGCGTACGCCGGTGCGCTCGTTGCTGGCGTGCACAAAACGTCCGCCGCCGACATACACCCCCACATGCGAATGACGCGCACCCAGCGTGTTGAAAAACACCAGATCGCCAGGCTGCAATTGGGCGGTGTCCACGGGGCGTGAGCGCTTGCCCAAATCGGCCGAGGTGCCGCGCAGTGGGATGCCTGCGGCCTCTTTGTACACATGCGCGACCAAACCCGAACAGTCAAAGCCCATCGCCGGCCCGCGTCCGCCCCAGGCGTAGCGTGTGTCGAGCAGGGACATGGCGTACAGAGCCACATCGTTGCGGGTGCTCATGGTGCTGCTGGCGGCGATGTTGGCGGTGGTGGTGCTGGGTTTTTCTGAGCGGGCTGTGTAGGGCGCAGGTGTTGAGCACGCCCCCAACAGCAGGACCAGCAGAACGGCTCCAAGGACCCCAATGCTTTGTGTGGGCGCCCCGCTGCGATGGGCGATGGCCATCAGACCCCATGCACCTGAACGGCCCAACCAGCCGGAGAGACGGCGATCGGTCATGCCAGCGACCGCAACAAATTGGCCAACTCCACCGCCGACTTGACCTGCATCTTGTCGAACACCCGGGCACGGTGGACCTCGACGGTGCGCACGCTGATGTCCAGTTGGTCGGCGATCAGTTTGTTGGGCAGGCCCTCGACCACCAGGCGCATCACATCGCGCTCGCGCTCTGTCAGCTCCGCCAATTGCGATTGCAGCAGGCTTTGCTGCTGGCGCGCCGCCAGGCGCTCGTGCGACAAACTCAGTGCCTGCTCGATGCGGTCCACCAGGGCGTTGTCTGAAAAAGGCTTCTCGCAAAAATCAAAAGCCCCACGCTTGACGCTGTCCACCGCCGTGGGCACATCGGCATGGCCGGTCAGAAAGATCACCGGCCAAGCATGGGCCACGCCACTGGCCAGCAACTGCTCAAACAAGGCCAGGCCGCTCATGCCGGGCATGCGCACATCGAGCAGGATGCAGCCGGCCTGAGCGACCGGTTTCGCGCCCTGCGCGGTGGCCTGCTCGAGCATGGCCGCAAAGGCTTCGGCACTGTCAAACGACTCGCTGAGCAAGCGGCGCGTGCGCAGCAACCAGGCCATGCCTTCGCGCACACTGACGTCGTCGTCAACGATGTAAACCGTGCTGTCTTGGGGAGAGTACATGGCCAAATTTTAGGCTTTGCCTGCGGTGGCTGGCAGATCGCCGGGTGCAGCGGGCAAGGTGAAGCGAAACACCGTGCCTTTGGGCGCTTGTGCCTCGAACTCCAGATGGCCGCCATGTTGTTCGACCACGGTGCGGCACAGGCTCAAGCCCAGGCCCATGCCCTCGGCCTTGGTGGTGAAAAACGGGGTGAACAACTGGTCGGCCACGTCGGCGGCAATGCCCGCACCCACATCGGTGACGGCCAATTCCACCCAAGCTTGTTCGGCGTTCGATGCTGCCCGCTTGGCTTGCAGCACCAACACGCGGTCGCGGCAGTCGGGTGTGTCCATGGCCTGCATGCCATTGCGCGCCAAGTTCAGCAGCACCTGCTCGACCATGGTGCGGTCGCACAGCACGGCGGGCAAGCGCGGCTCGATGCGCGTGAGCACCCGCACTTGCAGCTTGCGCGCTTGCAAGTTGACCAGCGGCAAGATGGCCTCAAACAGCGCATGCGGCGGGACCGGCTCGCGCGTCTGGTCGCGGCGGCGCACAAAGTCGTGCACGCTGTTGATCACGCGCCCGGCGCGTCCCGCTTGCTCGGCAATGCGGCGCAAAGCCATGTGCACGTCTTCTTGCGATTGCGCCAGCGAGCCCGGGTCTTTGAGCAGGTTGAGCGAGCCGTTGGCGTAGCTGGCAATGGCCGCCAGTGGTTGGTTCAGTTCGTGGCTGAGCAAAGAGGCCATCTCGCCCACGGTGGCCAAACGCGCGGTGGCCTGCAAACGCTCCTGGCTGGCGCGGGACATTTCCTCCACGCGGCGTTGCTCGCTGATGTCGATCATCGCTCCCATCCAGCCGGTCTGCAGGCCACGCGTGTTGATCAGTGGCGCTTCGATGATCAGCACCGGAAAGCGTGTGCCATCTTGGCGCATGAACACCGACTCGAAGCCTTCGCGCGGTGGTGCATTGCCAGCCAGCCGGATGGCCTGGCGCTGACTGTACTCGTCCACCATCTCAGGGGGCCAGTAGGGCATGGGGGCGTTGCGCCCAATCAAGGCGCTGGCGGGCAGGCCGACCATGTCGCAAAACGCCGGGTTCACATAGGTGATGCGTCCTTCCAGATCGCGGGCCCGCAAACCGGTGAACAGCGAGTCTTCCATGGCTTTGCGAAAGGCCAAAGCATCGGCCAGGTCGCGCTCGGCCTTCAAGCGCCTGCGCGAGTCTTTGACCAGCAAGACCATCACCGTGATCAGCGCCATCGACATGGCCGTCACCAAGGCCGTCAGCACATTCGGAAACAGGTTGGGCTCACCGCGTCGGCTGTCCATGCGCAGCACCAGCGTGTTGCCCGGCAGGTCCACCAGCTGCTGGGTGGTGAACAGGCGTAAGCCCCGTCGCTGCATGCCCGAGATGGCCAGGCGTGTGCCATCGGCTTCGATGAAGGACACCTCGTTGCGCCTGCCAAAGGTGTTGCCCAGGCGCTCGATCAAAAGCGGTTGCAAGCCATAGGTGACGAGGGTGTAGCCCACCAGTTCCCCCGACAGCGTCTGGGGCAGGCACAGCTCCATGACCTCCATGCCCAGGCCATCGGGCAGGGGCAGGTAATAACTGGCGGAATAAGACGGGCCATTGATGCGGCGTGCACGTTGGCAGGCCTGGGTGGCTTCGCCCAGCGTGTCGGCGCGTGGTGTGCGTTCAAACACCGGCGTGCGCAGCGGGGAGTCCACAAAAGCCAAGCTGTTCATCTGCGCGTCGCGCCACTCCAGGCGCATCCAGTCCCGGTTGTCGCGCAGCAAGGCCATGGCTTCGACCGACCAGCTACTGATCGTCGCGTGTTGGGCCTGCAGGGCTTGCAGGGCTTGCACATCCTGCGAGAGGCCGCTGCGGATGTCGCTGACCGCATCGGCGCTGTCGCGCTCGAGCTCGGCTTGCAGCTGGCTGATTTCATAGCGGCCCGCCAGCCACACCAAGGTGACCAGCACCGCCACCACCAGTGCCATGAGGGCTGCCCACAAGGAGCGCCGCCCCGAGACTTTGGGCTGGCCCTCGTCGCCTGCGCCCCAGCGGCTGCGCCAGCTTTGCACAGCGTGAGCAATGCGCTTGATGCCTTGAGCGTTCATGGTTTGGGTGTCGATGGTGCCGATTTATCGGTGTCGTGGTTCACGTGCGTCACGCGGGGCGCTGCCCAACTTCCGTCGATGATGAACTCTTGGGTGTTGGCTTGCGTGATCGAGGTTTGTAAAAACAACTGGGCCAAGAAGGTGCTCAAGCCCACCAAGGGATTGACCGCAATACCCGCCACCAGCGAGGCCGTCCCGGTGTCCAGCTCGGGCAGGATCACCACGCGCAATTTTTGGGTTTCCTGGGCGATGTCGGCCGAGCCTTCCAGCTGGACCACGGCGCTGACACCTTTGATTTGCAGGTTGTGTGTGGTGGCGATACCCCGCTCGATGTTGACATGGCCTGCCACCGAGTCGAAAGCAAAGCCATCGTAAAAAACATCTCGGAAATCCAGCAACAAGCGCCGCGGCAGGGCTTGCAAACTCAACACGCCCAGCAGTTTGGCGGCGCCGGGGTCGGCCTTGAGGAATTGCCCCCGGCCCATCTTCAGGTCGAGTTGGCCCTTCATGCTCGGGTAGTGCAGCGCCAGCGGCGAGCCGTTCCAGCCGATGGTGCCCTCCAGTTGGCCACTGCCGCCGCGCAAGGCGCCGGGGGTGCCCAGCCGTGTGAGCAAGCCACCCGCGTCATGAACCGTCATGCGAAAGCTCATCTCGGTTTTGCGCACCTTGCTGCCTTGGCTGGCGGTCAACCAGCGTCCCGTGCTGCGCAGGGCGCCTTCGGGCGTGGTGATGTTGAATTTGCTCAGTTGCCACTCGCGCCCAGATGGGCTGGCGTTTTGGGCTGGTTCGCTGTTGACCGCTTCTATTTCCACGCGACCGAGTTTTTTATCACGCAGCTCCAACTGTTCGATCACGATGTCCAGGGCCGGCAGGTTGGCGGGGGTTGTTTCGAGCAGGCTTTCGACATCGGCCGCCGTCGAAGGCGGCAGGTTCAGCCGTGCCAGGCGGGCATACAGCAGGCCCGGCTGGTCGCCGCCGGATGGGCGAAACGCCACTTGGCCGCTGAGTTCGCGGGCGTCCACATTGGCGCGCCAGCTCAGGCCTTCGCGCGAGCCTCCGGCCACCACCTGGTGCAAGGTGCGGCCTTCGGCGGTGAGGGTGTTCGCTTGCAGCCCCATGCGTGTCGGCAGGTAACCGAGCACGGTGGCCTGGTCGGTCGATGCGATGTCTCCGGTTTGATGGCTGTTCCACAAGGCTTGCCAATCGTCCACTGAAAACTGGTCCAGTGTCACGGATGCAAAAACACCGCTGTCGGGCATGGGTGGCAGGTTGTTGTGGCCCAGTGCCATGGTGCCTCGCAGCACACGGGGCGTGCGTGCAGACAGCTCACGCACATAGTGCACTGAGGCGATGCGCCCAAGATCGACCTGCAAGTTGTCCTGAAGATGGTCGCCCGTGCCTTGCACGCGGCTGCGGATGCTCAGCGGCATGACGGTGCTGGCCGCTTTGACCAAGGGCGCTGGCAGTTTCAGGGCCAAGCCTTCGAGTTGGCTTTGGATGCTCAGCTCGGGCTGACCTTGTCGCCAAGCCAAGTTGGCGGTGTAAGCGGTGCTGCCGCTCATCTGTTTGGCCAGCATGTCCAAGGGCTGGAACTCTCGGGCTTTGCTCAGGCCTTCGGCGCTGACTTCGCCTTGCGCCCGCAGTTGTATGGCGGGCTCGTTGGTGTTGGCACTGGCACTGGTGCGCATGCCGCCCTCTAGCCGCAAGGGGCCGCCCAGCAAACGGGCTTGCACGCCGCTCAGGCTGAAGCCCGACTCGCTGAACTGAACCGTGCCCTGCGCTTTTTCAAACACCGGCAGGGCCGGGATCAGCCGCAAGTCATTGCCCCCCAGTACCACGGCGCCTTGCACCTTGGTGTTTTGTGTGGCCAACAAGGGGATGGTGAGCTTGAAACGCGTTTGCACCTGGCCCGTGGCTTGCGCATCGCGCAAGGCCGAGCCCAGCAGTTTGTCGAGGGGTGACTTTTGCACCAGTCCCAGCACTTGTGCGGCCGAGCCCTTGTTGTCGGCCGACACCTCGAGCGTGGCCTGCGCGGCCATGTTCGGAATTTGGGCTTGGATGCCGCTGAGCACCAGCCCGGTTTTGGCGTCGCCCGTGCGCGCCGTGCCATCGCTCAGTTTCAGTCCCAAGCGGTCAAACACCAGTTGTCCGTTCAGGCCCAGCAGCCGCGGCCAAGGCAGGCTGCCTCGGAGCATGAGCGCCGAGGGCACATAGTCGAACTCGACATCGCTCAGGCGCCCTGCAAAGCGGAACTCGCCGTCTTTGGGGTTGGCAAAGGGCAAGCGGTCCAGTGGACCTTTGATCTTGATTTGCACATCTGAATAGCGGCCTTTGACCACCGCATCGCGCACGTATTGCCGCACCGAGGCGGGCAGCGAGCTGGGCAGGTAGCGGTGAACGCGGGCGGCATCGGCTTGGCTGATCGTGCCTTGCAAGTCCAGCACCCCGGGGCCCAGTGCTGTGGCGTGCCATTGGCCTTGTGCTTGACCTTGCAGGTCGGCGTTTTTCAGTTGCAGCGACCATTGCGGCACATCCCACAGGCCGTCTTTTCGCTGCCAGCGTGCCTGGGCATGCAATTGCTGGACGGGCACCGTGGCTTCTTCCAGCCGTTCGGGCAGTGTGATGGCTCCGCCCTCGCCCATGTCCACTTGCACATCGCCACCGTTGGCGTTCATCTTGAGCTGAACTTTGGCGCCCGCCAGGCCCGGCCATTGATGAGCTTGTGCCGGTAGGTTCAGGTTTTGCACTTGGGTTTGCACGTCGTAGCTTTGCGGCTTGTCCCAGGGGCCTGTCCATTTGACCGCCAAGGCCTCGACTTGACCGGTCACGGCCATGGCCTGCAGTTGCTGGTGCAGCTCTTGTGGCAAAGGCAAGCGCAAAGACACATCCCGCAGCGCTTGCAAATCCAGATGGTCGGCTTGCAATTGGCCTTGTGCAGGTTTGCGCGCTTGCACCTGTTCGTGGGTGTAGCTCAAGCGCAGGTTGCCGCTAGGCCAACGCAGACCCTCGGTGCTGACAAACGACAAGTCGCGCACGGCGACATCGAGTTGCTGGGGGAGGACTTTGGCGCTCAGGCGGCCGGTGATGCTTTCAAAAGCCAGGGGTGCGTGCTCGGGGTCAAAGCGGATGTTCAGTTGGTGTAAATCGGTGTCAACGGCCCCGCCTGTCCATTGGCCTTTTTCAAAGTCGCTCCAAAAGCGCAATGCACCTTGACCCGAGGCGATGTCGGCACCCAGTGGCACATGCCGGCGCAGTTGCGAGACATCCACCTGCGGGAAGTAGGCGTACATCTGTCCCGACCAGTCGGAGAACTGGGCCGCGTGGGTGGACAACAATCCTCTTTTGAAGCGGCCCACGGTCACAAAGCGCGAGCCCCAGCTGCCCGGCGGGGTCGCGTCCAGCCGGATGTCGTGGTCGCGGGTGGTGTTGCGCAGCACCAAGTCCACGTCGCGCAGAGAAAGCGTTTCGGGTGCGGTCTGCAAGGGCTTGGCCGAGGGCAATGCCCGAGTGATGGCTTGCAGTGGCAGGTGCGATCGTTCGTTGGTCCAACGCACGGTGCCACCGCGGATGACCACTTCGCTTTGCGAAAAAAGCCAGTCGGCGCCGGCGCTGTCACCCTTGCCGTTGGAGGGTAATTCCAGCCCGGCAATTTGCCAATGACCGTCTGCGGTCAGCCGGATGTCCAGCTCTGGGCTGTCCAGCACCAGTTGCTCCAATCGCAGACGCAACACCGAGCGCACGCTGATGGCCACGACCACCCGTGGCAGGCTCAAGCCTGGGCGTCCTTGGGCATCGAGCAACTCGATCTGGCGCAGCTCAAACGAAGGCGCCCAGCCGGTCGATTGCGCCGACAAAGCGCCGATGCGCACAGGCACCCCCATGGTTTGCTGGGCCAAGCGTTCCACAGCGGGACGGTACTCGGCGATTCGCGGCACAATCCACAAATGCAGGACGCCCCAAGCCAAACCCAGCAACAAACCCAGCACCAAAAGCGCCCAGCTCAGGCCGTGAATGGCGTGGTTGAGCCAAAGGCTCAGGCGGGGGTGTTGGGGGATCGACAGCACAAACGGTGGAATCAGAAAGTTGGCAGGAATTATGACCCGCGGTGAGCCTTTGACGGCCGCTCAGACCCCAAACGGACAGGCTTTCCCTGAGGTGGCGGCTTATTCCCGTTTCGTGCAGCGCCTGCAGCGCCGTTATGCCGACTGGCTGCCCCTTTTGCCGCCGGGCGAGCCCACCCGTCAAAGCCTGAGCGAAGCCCTGACGGCCTTGGTGGCCAAGGGGCTGGACACCGGTGCGGCCCTGCGGGTGCTGCGACAGTTGACGCTGGAGCGTTTGGCCCAGCTTGACACGGCACAGCAAGCCCCCTTGCAAACCATCACCCAAGGCATGACCTGGCTGGCCGAGATCTGCCTGGACGCGGCCACACGCCAAGTGCAAGCCGATCTGGACGCGGTCCACGGCGCGCCTCTGTCGGCCAGCGGCCAGCGCTCAGAGCTGTGGGTGGTGGGCATGGGCAAGCTCGGTGCGCGCGAGCTCAATGTCTCCAGCGACATCGACCTGATTTACGTCTACGACGAAGACGGCGAAACGGCCGGCAATGCCGAAGGCCGCAACAAGATTTCTGCCCAGGAGTACTTCTCCCGTCTGGTCAAGCGGGTGTATGCGCTGATCGGTGATACGACCGAGCATGGCTTTGTGTTTCGGGTGGACCTGGCGCTCAGGCCCAATGGCAACTCCGGTCCGAGCGTCGTGTCCTTGGGGGCGCTGGAGGAGTATTTCCAAGTACAGGGCCGCGAGTGGGAGCGCTTTGCCTGGATGAAAAGCCGTGTTGTGGCCCCGCGCAGCGCAGTCACCAACGGCTCTGCCCACAAATTGCGCGGTGTGGTGCTGCCCTTTGTGTTTCGCCGCTACCTCGACTACAACGTGTTCGAGTCGCTGCGGGTCTTGCACCAGCAAATCCGCGACCACGCCGCCAAGCGCAGCGCGGGGCACCCCGAGCGGGCCAACGACGTCAAGCTCTCGCGTGGCGGCATCCGAGAGATCGAATTCACCGTGCAGCTGTTGCAGGTGGTGCGCGGCGGGCAGTTTCCGGAGCTGCGCACCCGGCCCACGCTGGACGCCTTGCAACGCGTGGCCAAAGCCGGACTCATGCCGCAGGCCACCGCCGATGCGCTCAGCGCGGCCTACGTGTTTTTGCGCCAGGTGGAGCACCGCATCCAGTATCTGGACGACCAGCAAACCCATGTGCTGCCCACGCGCGACGACGACCTGGCTTGGATTGCGCAGACCATGGGCCATGCCAGCACTTGCAGTTTTCTGACCGCGCTGGATGCCCACCGCGAAATGGTGGCGCAAGAGTTCGACACCTTGCTCGGTGGTGACCGGGAGTGCAAAGGTTGCAACGGCAAGAACGGCACCCGCGAAGCGCCCGAGCTCGAAGGGGTGCTCGGTGTTTTCAAGGGTGCGGTGCGTGAGCGATTGGCGCAGTGGCCAGGCAACCCGCGTGTGCAAGCCTTGCGCGACGACGCGCGTGGCCGCTTGATGCGCCTGTTGCAACGCACCGCGCAATGGTTGGACGAAGGTCGCGTGAGTGAAGACGCCGTGCTGCGCATGGTCGATTGGCTGGAGCCTTTGCTGCGCCGGGAAAGTTACTTGGCCCTCATGCTTGAGCGCCCCTCGGTGCACGAACGCTTGCTGCGCCTGTTGGGTGCGGCGCGTTGGCCAGCGCGCTACCTCTTGCAGCACCCGGGCGTGATCGATGAGCTGGCGGGCGGCAGCCTGTTCACCACCCGCTTTGATGCGGTCGAGTTTGAGGCCGAGCTGGAAGCTCGCTTGGCGGCCTTGAAGCGCACCGGTGAAGACGATGAAGAGAGCCTGCTGAACCTCTTGCGCCGTGCGCACCATGCCGAGCAGTTCCGCACTTTGGCGCGTGACGCCGAAGGCGTGCTCACCGTGGAAGAGGTGGCCGACGATTTGAGCTCTTTGGCCGATGCGGTCTTGCGTGTGACGGCCCGCTGGTGTTGGGGCCGTTTGAAGCAAAAACACCGGCCAGAACCGGCGATTGCCATCATTGCTTACGGCAAGTTGGGTGGCAAAGAACTGGGTTACGGCAGTGACTTGGACATCGTGTTCGTGTACGACGACGAAGACGAACGCGCACAAGAAATCTACGCCGCTTTCGTGCGCAAGCTCATCAGTTGGATGACCGTGAAAACCGGCGAAGGTGACCTGTACGAGATCGACACCGCTTTGCGCCCCAACGGCAATGCGGGCTTGCTGGTCACGCGCTTTGAGGCCTTTGCCGATTACCAGCAGCAACGCGGCAGCAACACCGCCTGGACTTGGGAACATCAGGCCATGACGCGCGCGCGTTTTGTCCTGGGCCTGCCGTCTTTGGCGCCCCGATTTGATGCCGTGCGCCACGCGGTCATCAGCGCACAACGCGATCCAACCAGTCTCAAAGCCGAGATCGTGGCCATGCGCGACCGCGTACGCCAGGCCCATGTGGTCAAAGCCGATCGCTTCGATGTCAAGCACAGCCCGGGGGGCATGGTCGATGTGGAGTTTGTCGTTCAGTGCTTGGTGCTGTTGCACACTGTCCGCCACCCGGAACTGGCCGATAACGTGGGCAACATCGCCTTGCTCATTCGCGCAGAAGTCGTGGGCTTGTTGCCCATGGGCGTGGGCCAGGCGGCGGCCAATGCCTACCGAGAGATGCGCAAAGTGCAGCACCGTGCACGCCTGAACGAAGACCCCACGGACGTGCCTTTGCACACATTGACCCCAGAGCGCGAGGCGGTGTTGGTGCTTTGGCGCGGGGTGATGGGCGGCCCTTTGTTGTGAGCCCATTCGACAGTGGGATCACCTCAGCGCGAGCCTTGGATCCTTACACGCCGTGTGCTCTCAAGAACCGTCTTGGCTCGGTAAACTCCAGCCATTTTCAAGCAGGGATCACACCATGAAAACCACCCAAACAACGCTGGCCTGTCTGGCCATGGCGATGGCCTTGCCCCTTGGCGCGGCCCAAGAAAAGACGACGCCTGCAGCCAAACCCAGCTTGACCGTCACCACCGCTTTGCCCGTCAAGGCCGATTGGGCGCAAAAAATCAGCGCCAACGGCTCGCTGGCCGCTTGGCAAGAGGCCATCATCGGGGCCGAGGCCAATGGCTTGAAGATCACCGATGTCCGCGTCAATGTGGGCGACCGTGTGCAGCGCGGTCAGGTGCTGGCCACCTTGCAGTCCGACACCTTGCGCGCCGAGCAGGCTCAGGCCGAAGGCACTTTGGCCGAAGCCATGGCCAGTGCGCAAGAGGCCAAGGCGCAGGCCGACCGTGCGCGGGCCTTGCAACAACAAGGCTTTTTCAGCGCGGCGCAGCTGAGCCAAGCGCTGGCCGCAGAAGCTTCGGCCTTGGCCCGTGTGCAGTCGGCGCGTGCGCTGGTGCAGTTGCAAGGGGTGCGTTTGTCGCAGACCGAGGTCAAGGCCTCTGACGCGGGCGTGATTTCTGCGCGCCTGGCCACGGTGGGCAGCGTGGTGGGCGCGGGCACCGAGTTGTTCCGGTTGATCCGTCAGGGCCGCCTGGAGTGGCGCGCTGAAGTCACCGCCGCCGACGTGGGCCGCATTCAGGTGGGGGCGCCGGTGCAAGTGACCGCCGCCAGCGGCCAGGTCTTGAGCGGCAAGGTGCGCATGGTCGCGCCCTCGGTGGACATGCAAACGCGCAATGCTTTGGTTTATGTGGACTTGCCTGCAGCCACCGGCAGCGCCCGCGCCGGCATGTACGCCAAAGGCGAGATCACCTTGGGCCAAAGCCAGGCCATCACGGTGGCGCAAAGCGCGGTGGTGGTGCGCGATGGTTTCAGCTACATCTACACCGTGGGTGCGGATCAGAAGGTCACCCAAGTGAAGGTGCAGACCGGACGCCTCAGTGGCGAGCGCTTGGAGGTGCTCAGCGGTTTGAAGCCCGATGCACGCGTGGTGGTCAGTGGTGGGGCTTTCCTCAACCACGGCGACACGGTGCGCGTGGTTGACGCTGCAGCCAAGTAAGGGGACGTCATGCTCAACGTCTCCTCTTGGTCGATCCGCAACCCGATTCCGGCCGTCATGTTGTTTGTGCTGCTGTCGGTGGCCGGCTTCATTGCGTTTGGTTCGATGAAGGTCCAGAACTTCCCCGATCTGGATTTGCCCACCATCACGGTCAACGCCAGCTTGCCGGGCGCAGCGCCCTCGCAACTCGAAAGCGATGTGGCGCGCAAACTCGAAAACGCGCTGGCCCCTTTGCAAGGGCTCAAGCACATCACCACCAAAGTGCAAGACGGCGCGGTCAGCATCACGGCTGAATTCCGCATGGAAAAGCCGGTGCAAGAAGCGGTGGACGATGTGCGCTCGGCCGTTCAGGGTGTGCGGGCCGATTTGCCCAGCGACCTGCGCGACCCCATCGTGCAAAAAATCAACCTGGCTGGCACGCCCGTGCTGGCCTACACCGTGCGCTCAAGCCGCATGGACGATGAAGCCTTGTCTTGGCTGGTGGACAACGACATCACGCGCAAGCTCTTGTCGCTGCGCGGTGTGGGCGCGGTCAACCGAGTGGGCGGGGTCACGCGCGAAGTGCGCATCGCGCTCGATGTGAACCGCTTGCAGTCGCTGGGCATCACCGCCTCTGAGGTTTCGCGCCAGCTCAAACAGGTGCAGCAAGAAGGCTCCGGTGGCCGCATGGACCTGGGCGTGGGCGAGCAACCGGTGCGCACCTTGGCCACCGTCAAGACGGCGCAAGAGGTGGGCCAAATTGAGCTGTCCACCATACGCGGCGTGCGTGTGCGCCTGGACCAGGTCGCCACCGTGAGCGACACCTTGGCCGATGCACGCTCTGCCGCCAGCCTGAACGGCACGCCGGTGGTGGGTTTTGAGGTGGTGCGCAGCAAAGGCGAGAGTGAAGTGGCCGTGGGCCGCTTGGTGCGTCAAGCGCTGGCCGACTTTCGCGCACAGAACCCCGACATCGAGATCACCGAAGCCTTTGACTTCGTGACCCCGGTCGAAGAGGAGTACACCGGCTCTTTGCACCTGCTGTACGAAGGCGCCATTTTGGCCGTGCTGGTGGTCTGGCTGTTTTTGCGCGACTTTCGTGCCACCTTTGTGTCGGCCGTGGCGCTGCCTTTGTCGGTGATCCCGGCTTTCATTGGCATGGCTTACCTGGGCTTTTCCATCAACGTGGTCACGTTGTTGGCGCTGTCTTTGGTGATCGGCATTTTGGTGGACGATGCGATCGTCGAGGTGGAAAACATCGTGCGCCATTTGCGCATGGGCAAGACGCCTTACCAAGCCGCCATGGAAGCGGCCGATGAGATTGGCTTGGCGGTGATCGCCACCACTTTCACTTTGATTGCCGTGTTTTTGCCTACGGCTTTCATGGCGGGCATTCCCGGTAAGTTTTTCAAGCAGTTTGGTTGGACGGCCTCGCTGGCGGTGTTTGCATCGCTGGTGGTGGCGCGGGTGCTCACGCCCATGATGGCGGCCTACATGCTCAAGCCCATCGTGACCGCCGAGCACGAGCCTCGGTGGTTGACCCGTTACATGGTTTGGGTGGCCTGGTGCATGAAGCACCGGGTGATGACCATGGTCATGGCCACGCTGTTTTTCATCGGCTCCATCATGCTGGTGCCGCTCTTGCCCAAAGGCTTCATCCCGCCAGACGACAACTCGCAAACGCAGGTTTATGTGGAGCTGCCCCCTGGCGCCACACTGGCGCAAACCCAGGCCAGCGCCGAGCACGCCCGTCAGATTTTGATGAAGGTCGATGACGTGAAAAGCGTCTACACCACCATCGGCGGCGGCAGTGCGGGCACCGACCCCTTTGCCGGAGGCGGCGCGGCCGAGGTGCGCAAGGCGACTTTGACGATTCAGCTCACAGAGCGCGGCCAACGTCCGCGCAAGCAGCAGATTGAAAACGACATCCGCACAGCGTTGCAGCAGCTGCCCGGTGTGCGCACCAAGGTCGGCTTGGGCGGCTCGGGCGAGAAATACGTGCTGGTGCTCACCGGCGAAGACCCCCAGGCCTTGCAAAGCACCGCCTTGGCGGTCGAAAAAGACCTGCGCACCATCGACGGTTTGGGCTCGATCGCCTCCACGGCCAGTCTGGTGCGCCCCGAGATCGCGGTGCGGCCAGACTTTGCCAAGGCCGCCGATCTGGGTGTGACCAGCGCCGCCATCAGCGACACCTTGCGCGTGGCCACGCTGGGCGACTACGACGCGGCTCTGCCCAAGCTCAACTTGTCGCAGCGCCAAGTGCCCATCGTCGTCAAGCTCGAAGCCGATGCCCGCAAAGACCTCTCGGTGCTGGAGCGCCTGACGGTGCCCGGCAGCCAAGGCCCGGTCATGCTGGGGCAAGTGGCCAGCATCGAGGTGGCCGGAGGTCCTGCCGTGATCGACCGCTACGACCGCCAGCGCAACATCAACTTCGAGATCGAGCTGTCCGGTGTGCCGCTGGGTGATGTGACCGCAGCGGTGCAAAAACTGCCTGCTTTGCAAAGCCTGCCGCCGGGGGTGCGCGTGGTCGAAGTGGGCGATGCCGAAGTCATGGGTGAGCTGTTTGCCAGCTTTGGCCTGGCCATGCTGATCGGCGTGCTGTGCATCTACATCGTGCTGGTTTTGTTGTTCAAAGGCTTTTTGCACCCGGTCACCATCTTGGCCGCTCTGCCCTTGTCTTTGGGCGGTGCCTTTGTGGGCTTGTTGGTGGCGCAAAAAAGCTTTTCCATGCCTTCGCTGATTGGCCTGATCATGCTCATGGGCATTGCCACCAAAAACTCGATCTTGTTGGTGGAGTACGCCATCGAAGCGCGGCGCGGCCGCCCCGCCACCGATGGTCACCCGGCCGTGCCTGGCATGAACCGCTGGGACGCGCTGCTCGACGCGTGCCACAAGCGCGCCCGTCCGATTGTCATGACCACCATCGCCATGGGCGCGGGCATGTTGCCCATCGCGATGGGTTGGGGCAGTGCTGACACGAGTTTCCGCTCGCCCATGGCCATTGCCGTGATCGGCGGTCTGATCACCAGCACGGTGCTCAGTTTGCTGGTGATTCCGGTGGTGTTCACCTACCTGGACGATCTGGGGCAGTGGACGGTGCGCTTGTTCAAGCGCAAGACCTGAGCGCGCGTTCATGACACCAGCCCTGCTCCTGGTCCCTGGCCTCATGTGCAACGAGGCCGTGTGGGCCCCGGTGATCCCCTTCATCGCACCCGTCGCCGAGTGTCATGTGGTGGACCACGCCAGCGCCAACAGCTTGGTGCAGATGGCCCAGAAGTTGTTGAGCAATGCGCCCGATCGCTTTGCCTTGGCAGGCCACTCCATGGGGGCGCGGGTGGCCCTCGAGGTGTACCGGCAAGCGCCTGAGCGGGTCACGCGCATCGCTTTGCTGGACACCGGCTACATGCCCCTGGCTACGGGCGAGGCGGGTCAGGCCGAGAAAGACAAGCGGGCCCAACTGCTGCACATCGCGCAAACTCAAGGGGTGCGCCGCATGGCCAGCGCTTGGGTGCAGGGCATGGTGCACCCGGCTCGCCTGTCCGACGCGGCTTTGATCGAGGCCATCGTGGCGATGTTCGAGCGCAAGTCGGCGGCCATTTTTGAAGCGCAGATTGCCGCCTTGCTGGCCCGTCCCGATGCCCGGCCTGTCCTGCAAAGCCTGAACGTGCCGACCCTGATCGCTTGTGGCGACCAAGACCTGTGGGCGCCCTTGGCCCAACACCAGGCCATGCAGGCCTTGGCGCCGCAGGCGCGACTGACGGTTTTCGCCGATGCGGGCCACATGGCGCCGATGGAGCAAGCCCCGGCGGTGGCCCAGGCTTTGCGGAATTGGCTGGCCGCTTAATTCAACGGATCAGCAAGGGACACTCAAGGGCATTAAACTGGTCCGTCGCTCAATGCCCCGGAAAGTTCAAATGAAGCATGCTTGGCCCTTGTTGACCCTCGCCGCGGGTTTGTATGCGCTGGCTTTGGCCTCGCACGCCGCTGGCCCCGCCAGCCAGCCTGCGGGCACATGCCCGGCCTTGCTCAACCACACGGTGGAGCGCTTGCAAGATGAAAAGCCTCAGTCGCTGTGCCAATACAGCGGCAAAGTCGTGCTGATCGTCAACACCGCCAGCTTCTGCGGTTTCACCCCCCAATACAAAGGCTTGGAGGCCTTGCACGCCAAATACAAAGACCAGGGCTTTGCGGTCCTGGGCTTCCCGTCCAACGATTTTTCGCAAGAGACCGGCAGCAACAAACAGATCGCCGACTTTTGCGAAAACACCTTTGGCGTCAAGTTTCCGATGTTCACCAAAACCCAGGTCACCGGCGATGGCGCATCCCCCCTCTTCAAGCAGCTGATCGCCGTGTCCGGCCAAAAGCCGCGCTGGAATTTCTACAAATACCTGATCGGCCGTGACGGCAAATTGGTGGACAGCTATGGCAGCATCACCGGACCCGACAGCAAATCCTTGGTCTCGGCCATTGAAAAATCCCTGAAAACTGCACCATGAGTTCTCCGCGCATGAAGCTGGCCATTGTGGGCTCCGGCATTTCGGGCCTGGCCGTGGCCCACACCTTGCAGGGCCAAGCCGACATCACCGTGTTTGAAGCAGGTGACTATTTCGGTGGCCATACCCACACGGTGGATGTCACACTGCCCACGCCCCAGGGCCTGGTCACGCACGGTGTGGACACCGGTTTTTTGGTGTTCAACGAGCGCACCTACCCCAACCTGATCCAGTTGTTTGCCGACCTGAACATCCAAACGGCTGCATCCGACATGTCGTTCTCGGTCAAGGTGCCCGGCGCCCGCAAGGGTCAGCCGCTCGAGTGGAGCGGCACCAACCTCAACACGGTGTTTGCACAGCGCGGCAATTTGTTCAGCCCCCGCTTTTGGCGCATGCTGTCCGATGTGATCCGCTTCAATGCGCTGTGCACCCGCATCGCCCAAGAGCAAAGCGAAGAGGCGCTTGAGCAGCCGCTCCAAGACTTCCTGAGCACGCACCGCTTCAGTGAGCAGTTCCGCGATTGGTATTTCTTGCCCATGCTCGGTTGCATCTGGAGCTGCCCGACCGATCAAATGCTGCAATTCCCCGTGGCGACCATGATCCGCTTTTGCCACAACCACGGCCTGATCCAGGTGATGAACCGTCCGCAATGGTTCAGTGTGGTGGGCGGGGCGCGTCAATACGTCGAGAAGATCTTGGCCGAGGTGCCCGACAAGCGCTTGAACACGCCGGTGCGCCTGATCGAGCGCGATGGCCAAGGCGTGCGCATCGTCACCGATGGCCGTGTGGAGCATTTTGACGAAGTGGTGATTGCCACCCACACCGACCAGGCCCTGGCCATGTTGCGCGAGCCCTCGCCCAACGAACAGCATGTGCTCGGCAGCATCCGCTACCAGGCCAACCGCGCGGTTTTGCACACCGATGCCTCGGTGCTGCCGGCCAACCCCAAGACCTGGGCCGCCTGGAATTACGAACGCGCCGCGAGCGATGCACGCGAGTCTTCCCGCGTGTGCCTGCATTACCTGATCAACCGCTTGCAACGCATTCCGTTTGCGCAACCGGTGGTGGTCTCGCTCAACCCCGTGCAGCCCATTGACCCGGCCACCATCGTGGGCGAGTACGACTATGCGCACCCGGTGTTTGACATGCAGGCGATCCAGGCGCAGCAATGCCTGCCCTTGATTCAGGGCTTGCAGCACACCTGGTTTGCAGGCGCATGGGCGGGCTATGGCTTCCACGAAGATGGGCTCAAATCGGGCCTGCAAGTGGGCCGCATGCTGCTGGCCAAAATGAAAGCCGCCACCCCATGAGCACGGCGGGTGCCTGCATAGGCTGGGGGCAGGTGCGGCACACCCGCATGCGCCCGGCGCGCCATGCCTTTGTGTACCCGACCGCTTTCCTCATGCTGCCCATGCGCCGCTTGCAAGCCGAGGGCGCCAGCGCCGACCTGGCGATCAACCGCCGTGCCTGGTTCGCGTTCCACGACAAGGACCATGGTGATGGTCGCTCTGCGGCCGAAGGCGGTGCCTTGGCCTGGCTCAATGAACTGCTGCAGCAAGAAGGCATCCGCGATGCGCAAGGCGAAGTTTGGCTGCAGACTTTTCCGAGGGTGCTGGGCCATGCTTTTAAGCCGGTGAGCTTCTGGTACGCGCACCGCCCCGACGGCAGCTTGGCCGCCATCGTGGCCGAGGTCAACAACACCTTTGGCGAGCGCCATTGCTACCTCTTGCCCGCGCCGCAATACGGCCACACGCTCAGGGCCGACAAGGTGTTCCACGTCTCGCCCTTTTGCGATGTGCAAGGCGAATACCGCTTTCGCTTCATGCGCACCCAGCGCGGTGGCCACGAACAGGTGGTGGCCCGCGTGGAGCATGCGGACGCCGACGGCCCCTTGATCGACACCAGCTGGAGCGGCTCGCTGCAGCCCGCCACGTCGGCGGCCTTGCGGCAGGTCATGTGGCGCTTTCCCTTGCTCACCTTGGGCGTGGTCGCCCGCATCCATTGGCATGCCTTCTTGCTTTGGCTCAAGAAGGTGCCCTTTTGGCGCAAACCCGCGCCGCCTTCATTGTTCGTGACCCGATGAAAAACGACGCTGACCCCATCGCCACATCTTTGCGTGGCAACGCATCCCACGCATTGGCCAGCGCCCGCTTGCCCGCTGCGGCCCGCCGTGTGATGGCGCTCTTGTCCCGCTTGAAGCTGGGCACGCTGACCTTGTTCGGACCCGATGGCCAGACCCATGTGTTTGGCAACCACCAAGCGCCCTTTGCCACATTGCACATCCGCCGCTGGGAGGTGTGTGCTGCGGTGCTCAAGTCGGGCGACATCGGCTTTGCCGAGGCCTACATGGACGGCGACTGGACCACGCCTTCGCTGGCCGATTTGCTGCGCTTGTTCATCGCCAACCGCCGCGAGATCGAAAGCGCGATTTATGGCCACTGGCTGGGGCGGCTGGTTTACCAGGTCAAGCACTGGCTCAACCGCAACAACAAAACCAACAGCCGCAAAAACATCCACGCGCATTACGACTTGGGCAATGCCTTCTACCAAGTCTGGCTGGACGGCACGATGAACTATTCATCGGCCCTGTTTGAGGGTGACAAGAGCCAGGACATGGCCGAGGCGCAAAAAGCCAAGGTGCGCCGCGCCCTGCGGATGACCGGCGTCAAGGCCGGTGACCGCGTCTTGGAGATCGGTTGCGGCTGGGGCGCCTTGGCCGAGGCGGCCACTTGCGAGCTGGGTGCGCACATCACGGGGGTGACCTTGTCGACTGAGCAGCTGGCCTATGCCCAAGACCGCATGAACAGGCATGGCGTGGCCGCGCAAGCCGATTTGCGTCTGCAGGACTACCGCGACATCAGCGACGCGCCCTTCGATGCGATCTGCTCGATCGAGATGATCGAAGCGGTGGGCCAGTCGTATTGGCCGACTTACTTTCAGACGGTGAGCCGTTTGCTCAAGCCCGGGGGCCACGCCTGCATCCAGAGCATCACGATCGACGACGCTTTGTTCGACCGCTACGTGAATTCCACCGATTTCATCCAGCAGTACATCTTTCCGGGAGGCTGTTTGCCCAGCCCCAGCGAGTTCCGCAAGCAAGCCCGCGCTGCCGGCTTGGAGGTGGTGGACGAGTTGAATTTCGGCCCCGACTATGCCGAGACTTTGCGCCGCTGGCGCGACAGTTTCATGGCTCAGCTCGAGCAAGTGAAGGCCTTGAAATTCGATGACCGCTTCATCCGCCTGTGGGAGTTTTACCTGGCTTATTGCGAAGCGGCCTTTGACGAAGCCAACATCGATGTGATCCAGTTCACATTGCGCAAACCGGCTTGAGCAGGCCATGCTGCGGTCCATCCGTTCATCGATCTTGGCATGCGCCGTCTTGGGCATGCTCACACCCCTTTGTGCACTGGCCAACACGGCTGCACCGCCAGTGACGGCCCCTGAGACAGCCGCGCTCAAAGGCGCTGTGCCCACCGCTTATGCGCGCTTGCGTGTGTGGGGCTTCGAGGTGTACGACGCCCGTCTGTGGACCTTGCCAGGTTTTGGCGCTTCCAAATTTGAACAGCAGCCGTTTGCGCTCGAGCTGAAGTATTTGCGCCAACTCGAGGGTGCGGCCATTGCCAGCCGGTCGATCGACGAAATGCGCCGGGTGGGCACCTTCACCGAGGCGCAGGAAAAAAGCTGGCTTCAGGCCATGCGGCAGCTGTTTCCGAATGTCGATCGCAATGACCGCATCACCGGCTTGAATTGGCCGGGCAAAGGGGTGGAGTTTTGGCTCAACGGTCAGCGCTTGGGCTGGGTTCAAGACCCTGTGTTTGCGCGGTTATTTTTTGGTATTTGGCTTGACGAACGCACGTCTGAGCCCAAGATGCGATTGCAGCTGTTGCAAGGCTTGGCACCTTAAGCGCCGTCAAGCTTGCCAATGGCCCCCATGAAAGGCACCCCATGACTGCATTTGACAACCGCCGCCGCGCATTGACGCGCATGGCCGCACTCCCTTTGGCCGCCAGCTTGCCCTTTGTGGGGGGCTGTGCATCGCCACAGGTGCAGCTGTATGCGCAAGAAAAACCTGCGCTCGATTTGCGCACCTACTTCAACGGCAAGGTCGATGCCTGGGGCGTGTTCACCGACCGCAGCGGGCAGGTCGTCAAGCGCTTCACGGTCGAGATGGACTGCAGCTGGCAAGGCGATGAAGGCGTGCTGGACGAGGCCTTTGTGTATTCGGATGGCACGCGCCAGCGCCGCATCTGGAAGCTGCGTGCCGGCCCCAATGGCAGCTACACCGGTACGGCTGACGATGTGGTGGGCCAGGCCCGCGGCCAGGTCAGTGGCAACGCTTTTCGCTGGGGCTACACCCTCGCCTTGCCGGTCGATGGCCGCATCTGGGAGGTGGACTTTGACGACTGGATGTACCTGATGGACGACCGCGTCATGCTCAACAAGGCCACCATGAGCAAATGGGGCATTCGCTTGGGTGAGGTCACCTTGTCCTTCACCCGCCGCAGCCCATTGGCCATGCCCAAATGAAGGTGCTCAATCCACCGATTGCCGACTGGTCGGGCCGCCGCGTCTGGCTGGTGGGCGCGTCCACCGGCATTGGCTTGGCCTGTGCGCAGCAGATGCGGCAAGCCGGCGCTGTGGTGATCATTTCTGCCCGCAAACCGCAAGGCATTTTGGACTGGGCCGCGCAGGATGCGGGCGTGCAATGGCAACCGCTGGACGTGACGGTGCAGGCCGACGTGCAGGCCACGGCGCAGAAAATTCTGGCCCAAGGCCCGCTCGACATGGTGGTCTATGCGGCAGGCCATTACAAAGCCCAACGCGCCACCGCCATGGACTTGCCGCAGTTGCTGCAGCACCAGAGCGTCAATTACCAAGGCGCCTTGCAGGTGCTGGACGCGGTGCTGCCAAGCCTGTTGGCGCAAGGGCATGGCCACATCAGCTTGCTCAGCAGCGTGGCCGGTTGGCGCGGACTGCCCAATGGCCTGGCCTATGGCCCGACCAAAGCGGCTTTGACCCACTTGGCCGAAACCCTGTACCTGGACTTGCAAGACGCGGGCATCGGCGTGAGCGTGGTCAACCCCGGTTTTGTGGACACGCCGTTGACCGCGCAAAACGAGTTCACCATGCCGGCCTTGATCAGCCCTGAACAAGCCGCCCAAGCGATGCTCCAAGGGTGGGCGCGGGGCGCTTTTGACATCCACTTTCCCAAGCGCTTCACGCTGTGGCTCAAGCTCTTGCGGATCTTGCCCTACCGCTGGTATTTCCCACTGGTGCGGCGCTTCACAGGACTTTGAACATGGACACGCGATTGGCCGCGGCCCGTTTGGCCGAGTATTTTGAAAAGCTCACGCCGGACGGCGTGGCGCAATTACCCGATCTGTATGACGGCCAAGCCCGATTCAAAGACCCCTTCAACGAGGTGCAGGGCCTGGCCGAAATCGAGCGGATTTTTCGCCACATGTATGTGGCCCTCGATGGACCGCATTTCGTCATCACCGGCCAGTTGGTCGATGGGGCGCAGGCCTTTTTGACCTGGGAGTTCCGCTTTCGCTTCAAACGCTTTGACACGCAAACCCTGCAAGTCGTGCGCGGCGGCAGCCACATCGTGTTCAACGAACAAGGGATGGTGACCTTGCACCGCGACTATTGGGATGCGGCAGAAGAGCTTTATGAAAAACTGCCGGTGGTGGGCGGCGTGATGCGTTGGCTCAAGAAACGCGCCAACACGTAAACAACCGGCTAGTCGGCGCTGAAGCGCCGACCTGCGCAAGCCTCAAGCCGGCAGGCTGTCGATGAAGCTTTGACGCTGCGAGAGCTTGTCGTAGAGCTTGTGCAGGTTGGGGTAAGGCGTGCGCCAGTCGATCTGCGGGAAGCGGAAATCCAGATAGCCGACCGCGCAGCCCACGGCGATGTCCGACAAGCTCAGGTGGATGCCTGAGCAAAAAGGCTTGTCAGCCAGGCCGCCACTCATGGCTTGCAAAGATTGTTGAACTTTGTCCATTTGGCGATCGATCCATGCTTGGCTGCGCTGGCCGTCCGTGCGCCCGGCCCAAACCGCCTCCAGACGGGCCAAGATGGAAGCATCCAGCAAACCATCGGCCAAGGCTTCCCAGGTTTTGACTTCGGCGCGTTCGCGCCCACCACTTGGAATGAGTTTGCCTACGGGTGAGAGGGTGTCCAGGTACTCCACGATCACGCGGGAGTCGAACACGGCTTCGCCGCCTTCCATGACCAGGCAGGGCACTTTGCCCAAGGGGTTGGATTCCTGAATGCGGGTCTGGGCAGACCAGACGTCTTCACTGATGAACTGGTAGTCCAGTTTCTTTTCGGCCATGACAATGCGCACTTTGCGAACGTAGGGGCTGGTGACGGCGCCGATGAGTTTCATGAGTCCAGAAGTCTTGTGAAGATGTGATCGATTCTAGGGGCGAGAGGGTGCAAAGCGCCAAAACTGCCACACGATTGTGTTGCCAAGGCTTCTGCAAGCCTCGCCAACTACAATCGAGGGATGAATTTCTCCCCCATTTCCGCCCTGTCACCGCTGGATGGCCGCTACGCCAGCAAACTCAATGCGCTTCGCCCCTTGATGAGCGAGCAAGGCTATATGCACCGCCGCGTTCAGGTCGAGATCGCCTGGTTCATCGCCTTGTCCGATGCCGGTTTTGCCGAGTTCAAACCCCTCACGCCTGGTGCCCGCAGCTACCTGACCGCGCTGGTGAAGAACTTCTCCGAGGCCGATGCCGTGGCCATCAAAGAATTTGAAAAGGTCACCAACCACGACGTCAAAGCCGTGGAGTACTGGATCAAGTCCAAGTTCAAGGACCGCCCAGAGCTCGAGCATGTGGGCGAGTTTGTGCACTTTGCCTGCACCAGCGAAGACATCAACAACACCAGCCATGCCTTGCAGCTCAAGGGGGCCCGTGCCCAGGTGATCTTGCCGGGTCTGGACGGCTTGATCGCCAAGCTGCGTGAGATGGCCCACGCCTTTGCCGAAGTGCCCATGCTCAGCCGCACGCATGGCCAAACCGCCAGCCCCACCACGGTGGGCAAGGAAATCGCCAACGTGGTCATGCGCCTGAACGGCTGCCGCGAAAAGATCGCCGCCGTCAAGCTCATGGGCAAGATGAACGGCGCCGTGGGCAATTACAACGCCCACCTGTCGGCCTGGCCTGATTTCGATTGGGAAGCCTTTGCCAAGAAGGTCGTGGAGACGCCCGAAATCAGCGAAACCCAAAGCAGCCATTGGGGCCTGGGCCTGACCTTTCAGCCCTACAGCATCCAGATCGAGCCGCACGACTACATGGCCGAGCTGTTCGATGCCGTGGCGCGCACCAACACCATCTTGATCGACTTCTCGCGCGACATCTGGGGCTATGTGAGCCTGGGCTACTTCAAGCAGCGCTTGAAGGCCGGCGAAATTGGCTCGTCCACCATGCCCCACAAGGTCAACCCGATTGATTTTGAAAACGCCGAAGGCAACCTGGGCCTGGCCAATGCCGTGCTCAAGCACCTGTCCGAAAAGCTGCCGATCAGCCGCTGGCAGCGAGACCTGACCGACTCCACCGTGCTTCGCAACATGGGTGTGGGCCTGGGCTACACCGCGCTGGCCTATGCCTCTTTGATGACCGGCTTGTACAATCTGGAGCTGAACGAGGAAGCGCTGGCTGCTGACTTGGACGCCGCCTGGGAAGTGCTGGCCGAGCCGATCCAGACCGTGATGCGCCGTTATGGCGTGCAAGGCGCTTACGAAAAGCTCAAAGAAGTCACCCGCGGCAAGACCGTCACCGCAGCAGACCTGCACGGCTTGATTCAGGGCCTGGAGATTCCGCAAGCGGACAAAGACCGTTTGCTGGCCATGACGCCGGGCAGTTATGTGGGCAAGGCCGCTGAGCTGGCCCGTCGGGTCTGATCGGTTTTCATGGCCCTCAAATCCACCATCTACAAAGCCAACCTGTCGATCGCTGACATCGATCACAGCTATTACGAAGACCATCAGCTCACCTTGGCCCGCCACCCCAGCGAGACCGACGAGCGCATGATGATCCGCCTGCTGGCGCTGGCCATCAACGCCTACAAGTTGCAAGCGGTGTGCAACGGCGACGGCAAGCTGGCTTTTGGCGCAGGCTTGTCCGATCCCGACGATCCCGATGTCAGCCTGCGCGACTTCACCGGCCAGACCCGCATGTGGATCGAAGTCGGCCAGCCCGAAGACAAGCCCATCATGAAGGCCTGCCAAAAGTCGGACGAAGTGCTGCTGTACTGCTTCAACCACGCGGCCGAGGTGTGGTGGAAGGGCATCGAGACCAAGCTCACCCGCTTGGACAAGCTGCAGGTCTGGCGCGTGCCAACCGAGCGCTCACAAGAGCTGGCCAAACTGGCCGAGCGCAGCATGCAGCTGCAAGCCACGGTGCAAGAAGGTGAAGTCACTTTCAGCAGCGACCTGGGCAGCGTGCACATCGAGCTGAGCCGCTGGAAATAAGCCAAGTCGGCTTGTGCAATGGCCGTCGGCGCTTCAGCGCCGACTGGCAAAACGTGCCGCCGAGTCGGCACGCTTAATCGACGTCCTACAAATCCAGTTTCGTTTGGGCTTCGGCGGCCGCTTTGGCCAGGTGACGGTCTTCGGCGGCGCGCTCGGCGTATTTGTTGAAGCGCCAAGACGTGCCTTCCATGGTGATGCGGTGCCAGACGGACCGCTTTTCGCCAGGCGTCATCTCGGTCCACAGCTGCACTTCTTCAAAGCTGCGGCCGCAGCCTTTGCAGGTGTCATCGCCTTGGCTGGTGGAGCAAATGGCGATGCAAGGTGTGTCCGGTGTGCTGGCGTACCAGTCCTGCCAAGCCTCGGCCGCGGCCAAAGGCAGGCTGAACTCGTCGGCGTAGTCCTTTTTGAAATACACCATCTGGCCATACACATCGGCCAGCGCCCGCAGCTCGCGCGGCAAAGCCACCCCGTCTGGAGAGGGGTTCTTGAGCCGCCAGTGGTTGATGGCAGCTTCGATGTCGGTGATGTGGATGCCGGCCATGTGGATTGCAGTGTGAGTCGGGAATCATAGCCGCTGGGCAGGCTCAGAAGATGATCTTCGGTCGCGCTTTTTTCGAGGCTGGCCAGGCTGATAATTTCCTTCGGTTTTGGAGGGAAAAGCCGATCTCATGTGTAATACGCATCTGAAGGGGAGTAGCTCCCTCGCGTCATGCGGTGCAATGCCATGTGACCCATGATGAGCCGTCATCACGAAGCTTTGGCTTCCGGTTCATCAGGCGCCAGACCTTGGCGTCGAGCAAGACCTTCGATCATCTGCACAGGTGCATCGAGGCTTGCGGCGTCCAGCGCCCGCACATTCATGATGCCCGGTACAGCTTCAAATCTGAAATGGAAAGTCTTCTCATGGAATTTTTATCGGCACCTTGGTGGTCGGCTTTGCTGGCCATCATTTTGATTGACCTGGTTTTGGCGGGCGACAACGCCATCGTGATCGCGCTGGCTGCGCGCAATTTGCCCGCTGACTTGCAAAAGAAAGCGATCATGTGGGGCACGGTGGGCGCGATCGCTGTGCGTTCGGTCATGACTTTGTGCGTGGTCTGGCTGCTGCAGATCCCGGGCTTGATGCTGGTGGGCGGTTTGGGCCTGCTGTGGATCGCCTACAAACTGATCGCCGACACTGGTGAGGGTGATGACCATGGACCTGCGGCCACCACCTTCTGGGGCGCCATGAAAACCATCATCGTGGCCGACGCCCTGATGGGTGTGGACAACGTGTTGGGTGTGGCCGGTGCTGCACATGGCTCGTGGGACTTGGTGATTTTGGGCCTGCTCATCAGCGTGCCGATCGTGGTGTTCGGCAGCTCGGTGGTGCTTAAATTGGTCGAGCGCTTCCCCGTGATCATTCAACTGGGTGCGGCTGTTTTGGCCTTCACCGCAGCCAAGATGATTGTGGGCGAGCCCTTGCTGGACAGCGTGTTCGATGCGCCTTCTCAGGCCGTGTGGCGTTGGACCACTTACCTGGTCTCTGTCGTGCTGGTGCTGGGCGCAGGCTGGTGGGTTTCTAAAAAATCCGCCCCGCAAGCCAACGTCTGAAGGGCCTTCAGCGCTCGGCTTGCATTTCGCGCACCAAGGCTTGGGCCTGGCGCAAGCGGGTGTCCACGATCGACGCTTCGATGTGGTCGCCTGCTTGAAGCTGGTGCTTTTTGGCCCAGTCTTGGGCCGCGCGGAAGCGGTCAATCGCTCCTTGCCAATCCATGCGGGCCATTTGCGCTTCGCCTTCGGCACGCAGTGAGGGCAAGGCCTGGCCCTCAACGGCCAACACATTGGCCAAGGTGTTCCAGGCCTGTGCATCCAGCGGTGCGGCCAAAACCTGTTCACGCAATTGCCGCAGCACCTCGGTGCGTGTGGCTGACGGTGGCAAATGCAGCACCGCTTGTGCGGTGGCAATCAGCTCCGGCCGTTCCAGTTTGGTGCTTGGGTTTTGACGGGCCAGCAAGGCCGGCACCGCATCCCAACGCCCTTGTGCGGCCGCCCATTCGGCACGCAATAACTTGGCCAAACGTGCGGGGGCCGCTTGGCCACTGACGGTGCGCTCCAGGTTTTGCAGGCTGCGTTCAGCAGCGGCAAAGTCTTTCAGCTGCATATGGGCCAGCGTTGCACCGTACCAGACGCCCGCATGCGTCGCAGCCGTGGCGTTGGGCAAGTTGACGCGGCTGGTGTTGGTGCTGGCCCGCCACGCGTCCACATTGCCTTGAGACAAGACCCGGGCTCGCGCGGACAACATGGCTTGTTCCACATCGATCACAGGTCGAGCCGGTGCGGCATTCAGCTGCAAACGCGCTTGCATGTCGGCAATGCGCTCGGTGGTCAGGGGGTGGCTGCGCAGGTACGGATAAGCGCCGTTGTCATTCAAACCGGCGGCCTGCTGGAGCTTGCCAAACATGCCCACAAAGCCTTGCGGGTCGTAGCCCGCCTCGCTCATGACGCCATAGCCGACGCGGTCGGCTTCACGCTCCATGTCTCGCGAGTAGCTCAGCTGCGACTGAATCGCCGCCGCTTGCCCGCCCACCACCAAGGCTTGGGCGCCTTGCGCGCTCTTGCTGGCCGCCAAAATGCCCAAGATCAGAGAGCCGATGACCCACGGCGTCATCTTGCCCTGCTCGCCCATAGACCGGGCAATGTGGCGCTGGGTCACGTGGCTGAGTTCATGGGCCAGCACCGAGGCCAGCTCGTCGTGGGTGGTGACCACCGCAATCAAGCCCAAATGCACGCCCAGATAGCCGCCGGGCAAAGCAAAGGCGTTCACGCTGCGGTCGCGCCCGAGCAAGATGCGCCAGGCAAAGCGCTCTTGCAGTTCGGGTGAAAGCTCGCCCCGAGCGGCGGCCGATTTGACCAAGGGCGCCCACAAGCGCTGGATGTACTCGTCCAGCACCGGGTCTTCCAAATAGTCCGGGTCACGGTAAAGCTCGCGGGCGATGCGGTCGCCCAACTTGCGCTCGGCCGCCAGAGAAATCCCGTCGCCGTCACCCAAGGATGGCAGCGCTGAGTTTTGCGGCCACGCAGCCTGAAAACACAGGCTGGCGGCCAGCAAGCTCAGGATCAGTCGGGTGTGGCGGAATTTGTTTTTCACGGCGCTGAGTGTCCCATTCAATGGCCGTATGATGACCTATTCCCGTGAATTTTTTGTAAACCATTCGGACCGCCTTGCCCATGACGACCTCTGATGTTTTGACCCATTTCGACGCCCAAGGCCAAGCCCACATGGTGGACGTTGGCGGCAAATCTTCCACCAAGCGCATCGCCGTGGCCACGGGCCGCATCACCATGCTGCCCGCCACTTTGGCGCTGATCGAATCGGGCACCGCCAAAAAAGGCGATGTGCTGGGCATCGCACGGCTGGCCGGCATCATGGGTGCCAAGAAAACCAGCGAGCTGATTCCCCTGTGCCACCCCATCGGCTTGACCCATGTGGCGGTCGAGTTTGAAGTGCTGAGCGCCGAATCGACCGTGGTCTGCAAAGCGACCGCCGAGACGGTAGGCCAGACCGGTGTGGAAATGGAAGCCCTCACCGCCGTGCAAGTGGCCTTGCTCACCATCTATGACATGTGCAAAGCCGTGGACCGTGGCATGACCATCAACGGCGTGACTTTGCTGGAAAAGCATGGGGGCAAGTCGGGGAGCTTCATCGCCCCGGTGTGAGGGGTTCTGGCTCCAAAGGAAATGCCACTTTCATCAGGGCTTTGTGCTGCTGAGCCGTTTCCTCATCGCCCACCCTGTGGGCCGCCTCGATCACTTTTCGGATCACTTTGGGTTCGGGCGAGTAGTGCAGCATGTTCAACCCAGTGGCCAGCATTTGCGGTGCATTGTCGGCCGTCACCGGGGTGATGGAATACTCGGCAAATTGGGCGGTTGTCTGGAATGCGACGCTGCTTTTGGCCACGCTCAAGGCGTCGCCCGGCCAGACCTTGGAGCGTTGGCTGTCGGAGATGAAAATTTGCCGTACACGGGAATAGTCCACCGCGATGAACGCGGCCACTGCCAAAACCGCTATGCCCGCAAAAGGCAAAACACGACGCTTTACAAACGACACATCCCATCGCGACGGAAGTAAGAGAACGATGCACAGCACCACAGCCATTTGAAACGGGCCGTACCAGAGCGGAAACTCCAGCAGGCTGTGCAGCGCGATCACGGCCAACACGCCCCAGGCCAGTTGATGCTCCGTTGAACGTGCTTGCAAAGGGCGCATGAGCAGGGTGATCAGGACCAAGCCCAATGTGATCAAGGCGGCCACTGGAACGCCCAAAGCAAAGGCCAGTTGCAAGGGGCCGTTGTGGGCGTTGCCCAGAATTTCACAGAAGCGCTCACCCGAATAGCTGGCGCTGTAATGGGCGTATTTGAGTTCGTCCCAGCCCCAACCCCACCAAGGCTTTTGGGCAATCAGCGCCAGCACATTGCGCCACAAGACGCTGCGGCTGCTACAGCCATCGTTGCTGCCCATGCGGGTCAAGGCGCTCACCGCGTCTGCACCAGAGCTGGCAGACAGCAACAGCGGCAAGGCCCAAATGCACAGGGCGTACACGCCCAGAGCCCACAGCACCAGGCGCCAAGACAGGCATTGATGCCGTCTTCCCAGTCGGGCCCAGAGGATGACCAGCGATGTCATCAGAAGCATTTGCAACAGGCCGGTGCGCGAATTGGTGGCGGCGTTGCCTGCTGCTGTCAGGGCCAACAGCCCAAGCGCATGGTGGCGAAGCAATCCGTTGCTGGCCCACCAAAGGGTGGCCACGAGGCCTAAAGAGGTCAGTGTGGCCAGTTGGTTGCGCTGTCGCAAATTGGCACGCGCCTCGCCCAACACCTCGGGCGCATGGACCCAGTGGCCGAGGGCATCGGTCAGGCCGAAATACTGCGCCAGACCCATGGCACTGCTGAGTGCCGCAGCGATGGCCCAGGCCCTGGCGATGTCCAAGGCCTGCAAGCGCAGGCCTTGGGCCATGAGCAGGCCGATGCAGCTCCAGCTGATCAACAGTGGCACCACATTGGGCAAGGGTGTGGGTGCCCAAGGTTGCACCCAGGGCAAAACCATCCAGAAACCCACGGCCCAGGCTTGCCAGCCTTGCAGGGGCGCTTTGTCAATCGGTTTCAAGGCGCTTCCAAGAAAAACGCCCTGCGGTGCAGGGCGTTGGTGTGGGCGGGCAAGATCATGAGCCCTTGCATGAAGCGGGCAAGTACTTGACCGGCAAGCCATTCGTGCTGGCCGGGCCGCAGCGCCAGCTGGCGATGGGTTTACCGCCATCGGTGGTCCCCACCACGGCGGTGATGCCGGTTTGCAGTGGCGTCAGTGCGATCGCGTTGGCCGAGCTGCTGGTGGTGCCGCGCAAAGCCGTGTGGTTGCCCACCACGGTGATCACGCCATCGCCATCGACGGCGATGCTGGTGACGAATTTGCTGGTCTGCGAGTCGCAAACGTTGGGCAGGGTTTTGGACACATCGGCGTCCGAAGAGGAGCTGATGGCCTCGTTGACGGCGGTTTTGCAACCGTTGGCTGCCAGCAGCATTTCAGACACCTTGGCGCGGATGGTGTAGTCCTGGTACGCCGGCAGGGCCAGAGCCCCCAAGATGCCGATGACCGCGATCACGATCATCAGCTCGATCAATGTCAAACCTTTTTGCCTTTTTTGCATGGCATCTCCTCCCTGTTGAATGGCGTTCGATGGTAAATCAATCACCACCTGAACTCCAGAGCCAGTCAGGATGAGGCTTCATCCTGTGCAGGGCGACGGGCCAAGATGATCTTGCCCAAAGCCAGCACCAACAAGGCCCCCGCCACACCCAGGCCATAGCCCCAAGCTTTGTCTTGAGGAATGTAGGCCACCAGACCAGGGTCGGTTTGCACCATGGTGCCCGCAATCCAGCCCAGCAGCATGCCACCAACGGTGATGATGATGGGGAAACGGTCCATGAGCTTGAGCACCAATTGGCTGCCCCAAACGATGATCGGGATACTGACCAGCAGGCCAAAGATCACGAGCGGCATTTGGTGGTCGGCATTGCCAGAGGTTTGCGCTGCACCCGCGATGGCGATCACGTTGTCAATGGACATGACCAAATCCGCAATGATGACGGTTTTGACGGCGCCCCAAAGTTTGTCACTGCCCTTGATGTTCCCGTGGTCTTCGTCCTCGTCAGGGGTCAACAATTTCACACCGATCCAAATCAGCAGCACTGCGCCAACAAATTTCAGGAACGGAATTGCCAGCAGCGTGAGCGCGAAAAAGATCAGGATCACGCGCAGCACGATGGCCCCTGCGGTGCCCCACAGAATGCCTTTGGTGCGTTGGTGAGCAGGCAGTTGGCGGCAAGCCAGGGCGATCACCACGGCGTTGTCGCCGCCCAAGAGGATGTCGATCATGATGATCTGGCCCACGGCGAACCAGAAATGAGCGGTCAGAAATTCTTCCACGGTGTTCCTTTTTCACCAGCCACGGCGGGTGAGATGCATTGATCTAAAAAACAGAAAGCCGGATTGTCCTGCAGGACATCCGGCTTTGGTATTGTGGCAAACCACAGCCGCCCATCAGGCGGCGTCGAGTTTACTTGAGCTGAGCCTTGAGCAGTTTGCCCAGTTCAGATGGGTTGCGTGTGACGATGAAGCCGCACTCTTCCATGATGGCCAGCTTGGCGTCGGCCGTGTCGGCGCCGCCAGAGATCAAGGCACCAGCGTGGCCCATGCGCTTGCCGGGAGGGGCAGTCACACCGGCGATGAAGCCGACCACGGGCTTTTTCATGTTGGCTTTGCACCACTGAGCGGCTTCGGCTTCGTCTGGACCGCCGATTTCACCAATCATGATGACGGCGTCGGTGTCTGGATCGTCGTTGAAAGCCTTCATCACGTCGATGTGCTTCAAACCGTTGATCGGGTCGCCACCGATACCGACGGCGCTGGATTGGCCCAGGCCCACTTCGGTCAACATCGCCACGGCTTCATAGGTCAAAGTGCCCGAACGGGACACC
>JACCDH010082513.1_pt1 | contig 60165 bp, 57 predicted proteins | sample 7442481 | NCBI WGS metagenome assembly JACCDH01 (sample SAMN15323433, study PRJNA562643) | freshwater metagenome | isolation source: river surface water | place: USA:Blue River Watershed | collected 2017-08-15
TACTTGCAACCTATCAACAGCGAATTCAAATTGGCATTCCACTCAAATTGCTCAAACAAGAATTAGTCAAAGACCACTTGCTCAGTCAAATAACTTATGAATATGGGCATTTCTTAATTCAGGGAACACATGAAATCAGTGAGTCCGAGCGTCAAAAACTGATGGAATTAGGAAAGGTGCTTGAAATGACCGAGACTCAAATGTTAGCTTCTGAAGAACTATGTTCAGCATTTATCGCTCAAAGTAGTGCAGAACAACTTTTGGTTTATAAGCAATCTACGGAGTCGAGCTTTGCTTACAGAGAGACAAGTAAGCGCTGGCTAAAAATTATCGGAAGAAACAGAGATCGACTCGTTTCAGAAATCAAAGAAAGTAAGGAGCTTATGGCCCTGCTTCAAAAATCTACCAAACAAGAACTCAGCCCTCAAGAAAAAGAACAAGTCAAAGCGCAAGTTTATGACATTCTGAAGTCTATGCCCTCTTTGGCGCTTTTTTTACTTCCAGGCGGAACACTTATTTTACCAATCGTCATGAAACTCGTGCCGGAACTCATCCCCTCTTCTTTTAAAATCAACGAAGTAGAGAAAAAACAACCTGAAAATGAATTGTAAAATCCATATCTATTTGCTCAATGATCTCTTTTCACAAGAATTGGCCGATGCCGAGTTTAACGGAAAAGAATCAGCAGACAACCTCAGATACGAGTGGGAAGATGAACTTGAAATCAATACTGAAGTCAAGGAAGTGAAAGAGTTGGCAGATACTAGCTACACATTAGCAGGTTATGACGAAAACGATGAAATGTTTGCCCATGAGATTCCAAATATGCATTTATTTGAAATTCACTCAGCTGATCACGCGCCTACCTTCGTTGGGGCCTCAAAAAGCATCGTCGATCATTGCGAATTGATACAAGAACAAAATACCTACAAAATTGCTATCTTTTTGAAAGATTACGAACCAATGGCCAATCCGGTCCCCGGGATTTTTATCGCCTCCAAATCTTTTCCTAAATCATTGATCCGATGATCCTGCTTAAAAACATCGAGCTGTTTTATGAAAAGCCTATTCTCAGAGGCATTAACCTACAAGTCAAGCGCGGTGAAATTCTTGGTTTAGTAGGCAAAAGTGGCGCCGGAAAGTCATCTTTATTAAAAATTTGTGCGGGCTTAATTGATGCCAGTGCCGGCGAAGTATTTATCGCGGGCAAAAAGCAAATGCCCGCCAGACACTTACTTGTTCCGGGATACCCGAGTATTGCGATCGTGAATCAAGATTTCAAGCTTGACCCCTTTCATACGGTGGCCGAAAACATCAAAGAAGCCATTTTACACTGGCCTATAGCCAAAAGAGACCAAAGGGTTCAAAAGTTAATCCAGCTTTTTGGCCTCAAAGAAATCAGCCAAACCAAAGCTCACCTGATCTCTGGTGGCGAGCAGCAAAGAGTTGCTATTGCTAGAGCCATTGCAGATCAACCCGCTTATCTTTTACTTGACGAGCCATTTGGCCACCTCGATGCCAATCTGAGACAAAGACTCAGTTCTTATTTAATGGACCTCAGAGATACAGAAGATACTGGGATAGTTTTGGTTTCCCACGAAGGCCAAGATGTTCTTGGGCTCTGTGATCATATTTGCATTTTGCAAAACGGAAAAATTTCTAAAAAATACCTGCCAGAAACCCTTTATTACCGCTACAGTGCACCTGAAAAAGCAAGACTCTTTGGACCTTTAAACACCATAAAGCTAGCAGATGGCTTAACGCATTTCAGACCCGATGAATACCAACAGAGCTCAAAAGGAATTGCCCTTCACTTCGAACGCGCTGTTTTTGTTGGTGGCTTTTACCACAATTATTTTCGAACGACCAATCAAGAACGCATTTTGCTTTACGCCTTTGAGCCTTTACAACAACTGAGTCATATTGAAATCAAAAGAAAATAAATCAATTAGAAAAATTGAAGTGCTTGCATTTTGGCAGGCCCTCAAAGATTATGTCCAACAAGGGGCTTTTCATCATGGAGCCGCACTGGCCTATTATACGCTGTTTGCTTTTATACCGATTCTATACTTAACCACCTCCATTTACGGTCGGATTATTGGGGCAAAAAACATGCGTGTCATTGTTACAGATTTATTGCACGACGGTTTAGGCCTCACCGATTCAGAATCGATTTTACAACTCGTCGACACCATGTCTTTGGAAAAACCAAGTTTTTTTCTGGAGTTAGTCAGTATTGGTGTTTTACTTTATACCTGTTCCGCCTTTATGCTCTCCTTGAAGCGCAGCCTCAATGAGTTTTTTAATGTCACCAAGAAAAATAGACAAGAATCGAATCTGTTTATGGAGCTTATTGGCTTTAGATTTGTGAGCGTCTTGATGCTGGCCGTCTTTGCCTTGGTTGTTATCTTGTTTTACTTTGCCCAAGTCTTCGTTTTTTCAGCACTAAATAGTTGGATACACTGGCACAACGGTTTCATCGATTTTTCATTCAAATTGCTGCAAATTGGGCTCACCTTACTTTCCAATGTATTGATTTTCAGCTTGATTTTCAAATACATGCACGATGCAAAAGTCAGTTGGAAAGTAGCACTTAAGGGTGCCATTTTAACCGCTATTTTACTTTACTTCAGTCAATGGATACTCAGCTATTATTTGCAGCATTTCTTTATGCTCGGGCAGTTGGGTATAGCGAATTCCATCTTTATGATGTTGGCTTGGGTGCACTATTCGGCGCAAATCATTTTCTTGGGGGCTAAATTTACGTATCAAGTAGGTAAAGCCACTGGTGACCGCATTTCATCTTGACAAGCTGGCTTACAAGAACGCTGGTGGCCTGCGGAATTCTAGCTTCGCATCTCTGAAAATACTCGATGTATTTCGAATGGTCAAGAGAAAGCTCTTGTTGCCGCCAATGGGCACATAATAAAAAGACAGCGCCCAACAATGCATATTTCTATTTAAAGAAAAGTAAGCATTGGTCAATCTTTTCTCTTGGACATTGAAATTCAAGTTTCCGGAAATATTCCAGCGCTTCGTAAAACTGATGTCGCCACTCATGACCAGCGTTTGCACAAAATTCCAAGCGGCAGGATTTTCTAATGAAATATCTTGATTGGCCTGTATGCTATACACATGTGAGAAATTGAGTTTCCACGGAATATCATAATAAATAGCCCTTTCAGGATGTAGCGCATAATAATTGAAATCTGCATTCCAGTCCTGCTCATTGAAAAGGGTACTGTGATCTTGGAGTTTTTTACGATCCTTTTTGGGTGCTAAAACCATGGTGGTCGTTAGGTTGGTGGTCGTTAGACGGCCCAATTGCTGGCCTGTTTGCCATGCATAATCTTTAACGGTTTGCCCGGTTGTATTCCAACCGTAGGGGCTCCAATTGGCATTCGAAACAAAATTAATCCAGTTGGCTGGGCTAATTCTTAGGTTCAAAGACAAGTTGGATAACTTCATGGTGTCTTTAGTGAAATCATAAAAACCAGTCACAGAAAACTGATCAATAAGGCGGATTTTTTTAAAACCAGTTACGGTGTCTTGTGCGGACTTAAATTTAATTTCAGCAGTATTATTAATACCGAAGGTAAGTAAGGATGCTTCGCGGGTTGAACCTACACTATAAATACTATTTTCGAAAGGAGAATAGGTAATTGGTGTTTGATTAGGCCCAGCATTTACCGTGACCAACGGATTCCAACCTGGTGTATATCTGTAGCCAATATTTGGTGTTATGAGGTGTCGGAGACGCGGCTGGTTTTTGCCTAAAAATTTATAGTAAGCATAAAGAACGGTGGTCGCACTCAGGTTAAAATTCATCTCGTGTGCTACTGCGAGTTGCTCAAGGGTATCGACTTGGGTTTTATTCGTGAGGGGGTTGTAACTCTTTTGTATTTGCTGAAAATTAATTTTGGTGCCGTAGCTTAAATTCGGGTTGATTTTTACCGCATTTTTAAAAAGTCCGGCGCTCGTTTGAATGCTGATACCTTGACTAAAACCGTTCATAAAACGCTGCCCAATAGCAACATAATTAGCCTGTGAAAGCAAACTATCTTGAAACTGCGCCCTATTTTGACCCTCAAAGTTGTAAGTTAAGCCAATACGCTGAATGGTTTTCTTCCAGTTTTTATCTGCTGTTTCAAAGGCGTTCTTAAACGGAAATATGCGGGTTACATTGACGTTCATGACAGGGCTCAGCAAGGAAATCGTTTTGGCTTTTGAGTTTTGTCTTAGAGACATTTTTAAACCTGTATTGATGGGTTTTCCGGGGAAATTCCTGGCCAAATTGATGTCAGAATTGAAACTGTTGTTAAAATATTCTGGGTTGATCGGGTCTAAAGAATTTTTGGAGTTGTTATCTGAAATAAAATTGACATTAGACGAAAAATCCCAAAAAGGATTAGACTTTGGCGCTTTTCGATGCGACCAAACAACCGTGACTTTATTTTGCTTCAGATTGGTCGGAAATCCACTATTAAATTGCTGAAAACCCAAAGATAAACGTCCGTTATAACCGTAGCGTTTGGCATAATCGAGGTCATTGCGTAGGCCCCATGAACCGCGGCTATATAAATTGGCATACACTGAGGTTTGAAAACGCTCATTGATTGGGAAATACCACCCAAGATTTTGAAAGCCAAAGCCGTAGGCCGAAAGCGGAATGAATTCAGGGAACAAAAGCCCAGAGGTGCGTTCTTTTTGATTGGTTGGAATAAAAGCAAAGGGCAAGCCAAGTGGCGTTGGAATACCGGAGACATACAAATTCATAGGGCCGGTAACAATTCTTTCATTGGGCACGACGACGCCTTTACTGAGTTGAAAATGATAATGTGGCTCAGGTAGATCACAAGTAGTTAGAATGCCCTGTTTGAGATGCAATTCATCGTTAGACTGCCGCTTGGCGGTACCCATGCGAAAATAAAACTCATCTTGTTTGATGGCCAAGGCCTTGATATATGCCTTTTCTGTTCGGTAATTGAGCTTCAAAGATTCACAATTGATCGTTTCTGATCCTTCTGTGAGTTCTGGGAATTCAACTTGATTGCTGTCTTTGTCAAGGCGATATCTGGCTTCAATTTGGCTTGAATCGAGGTCAATGAGAATGTAACCAGCCTTGATGGAAAAGCCCTCACTTTCTACCTCTGCAGCACCATACAAGTGAATTCGGCGATTTTTTACATCGTGAAAAATCTTTTCTGAGGCCTTGTAAGTGACAATTTGATTGAGGCTTTCCCCACTCACAAAGAGGGTATCTTGGGCCGTAACGAAACGCAAAGGACACATTATTAACAATGTGACGAAGAAAAGTTGTGCGAAACGAAGTCGTTGACTCAAGAGTGGCTACTTAGATTTGTAATATGCAAGAAAAACACACAAAGCTACCAATTTTCAATGGCTTGCAAAAGAACGTTCTCAGACTGTTTTTATTGGTTGGGCTACTCTCCTTTTTTCAAGTTGCGGTCAGCGCGCAATCAGGTAAAATAAAAACGGTTGTAATCGATGCTGGTCACGGTGGTCACGATCCAGGATGTCATGGGGCTAGCAACAACGAAAAAGAAGTTTGTTTATCCATGGCTTTGAAGCTCGGAAATTTAATCAAGGAGCGCTATCCGGATGTCAAAGTTATTTACACCCGAACCACAGATGTTTTTGTCGAACTTGCTGAACGAGCGAACATAGCGAACCGCAACAACGCAGACCTTTTTATTTGTATCCATGCCAATGCCGGAAGTACGACTGCTTATGGCTCAGAAACTTATGTACTTGGTTTACACCGAACAGACGCACAACAAAAAGTTGCCGAACGAGAAAATGCGAGTATTTCCCTCGAGGATGACAAAGGTGCCAAATACCGTTCCTATGACCTCACCCCAGATGGGATCATCGCTTTACAATTTCAATTAGCGGTGTTTCATAGACAATCCATTTTGTTCGCAGAAATGATTCAAAAAGAATTCAAGCGCATTGGTCGTTATGATCGCGGAGTAAAGCAAGCTGGATTTTTAGTGCTTTATAAAACCACAATGCCGAGTGTTTTGATTGAAACTGCTTTTTTACCGAACCCTACCGAAGAACGATTAATTGGCAGTGCTGAAGGGCAACAAAAAATGGCTCAAGCCATGTTTCAGGCGTTTGTAAACTTTAAAAATGCAACTGAAGGTAAGTCTGCCGCGACCGGCACCATTGAGCAAAAGCCAGTTGAAAACAAACCCGCAGAAACCAAAGAGCCACTCGCAGAAAATACGGACAACAAGCCAAATATTTCAAATGAATCTGGTCTAGTTTTTAGAGTGCAAATTGAAACCTCAACACAAGTGCTTCCAAAAAATTCCAGCCGCTTTAAAGGTTTGGAAGTATTTGAATATCAAGATAATACACTTTATAAATACTGCACAGGCACCTTCCCTAACGACCTTCAAGGGGCAAAAAATTACAAAAACGAGTTGATTGAAAAAGGTTTCGAGCACGCTTTTGTTGTGGCTTTCCTCAATGGAGAGCGCATCAGTATTGAAAAAGCGATTAAATTAGCAGAAAAAAAGTAGCTTGAAATTTTCAAAAGAAATAAAGGCAGCGCTCATCGCTATACTTGCTATTGTCATCCTAATTGCGGGTGTCAATTTCCTCAAAGGAAATAGTTTCTTTGGTGGCGATGACGTCTACACTGCTTATTTTCCAAATTCTGGGCAATTAATGGTCTCTTCTAACGTCACGCTCAATGGCGTTGAAATTGGAAAAGTTTTAAGCATTGAATCAAATCCAAGCGGCGATTCCTTGCACCGTGTGAAGCTTTCATTTAATATACACAACCCAGATATTCGCTTGCCAAAAGGTACCGTTGTTGAAATCGGGGCACTCGATTTTTTCAGTAAGGCACTCATTGTTCACCTTCCTTTAGCAGGCAATGGTCAATTTTACAAAGTGGGGTCCACCATACCAGGGCGCTTATCTGTAGATATGGTCTCGCAAGTAAAAGCTTATGCTGACCCTATTTCTCAAAAACTCCAAACCATGATGCTGTCTATTGACAAAATGGTTGGTTCGTTATCTTCATTTTGGGATACCACTGCTACTTCAGAATTGGAAGGAAGCCTCAAACAAGTCAAATTAACCATTAAAAAATTGGGCCGTGTTGCCGATGAGCTTCAAGGTTTTGTCGCAGCAGAAAGGGCGCAGTTTGGTAAAATCATGGATAACGTTGAGGCCATCACCCTTAACCTCAAACGCAGCAATGACCAAATAACTAGCATCATCGGAAATACTAGAAAAATTACCGACGACCTCGTTACTGCTGATTTCAAAGGGACAATCCTAGATGCCCAAACCACCTTGAAGAAATTCAATATGGTCCTTGCCGAGGTCGAGAAAGGTCAAGGCACCCTAGGCAAACTCATCCACGACGAAAAACTTTACACAGAGCTTGTAAATACCAATAATGACCTTCAAAATTTAGTCACAGATCTTCAAGCGCACCCTGAGCGCTATGTTCATTTGTCGCTAATTGGAGGGAAATCTAAAGGCCTACAACTTTCAAAGAAAAACGAAGACAAGCTTCAAAAAATGCTCGACAGCTTGCCTGAATAATCGATCATCATGCAACAACTACTCTTTGGCGTTCTTACGCTCTTCAGCTTTGGTTTTTTTGCGTTCAACCTGCGTAAAATTGCTCAAAACATTCATTTAGGCCAGGCCCTAGACCGCTCAGATAACAAAGCCGAGCGCTGGCGCACCATGTTGCTAGTAGCTCTTGGGCAAAAGAAAATGTTCAGCCGCCCTATTCCAGCTTTGCTGCATTTAGCGCTCTACGCTGCCTTTGTCATTACGCAAATTGAACTAATTGAGATTTTAGTCGACGGACTCAGCGGCTCTCATCGTTTTTTCCAAGATAGCTTAGGTGGTTTTTACACCTTCATGATCAGCTTCATAGAATTGCTTTCAGTTTTAGCTTTCATTGGCACACTAGCTTTTTTAGCGCGTCGAAACATGCTCAAGCTGCCACGCCTCAATATGAAAGAACTAGCGGGCTGGCCTATGCAAGATGCCAACCTCATCCTAATTATGGAAATTGTGCTCATCGCTTGTATCTTCACTATGAATGGCGCCGATGAAGCAGCGCTACAATTAAAAGGCAACGGTGGGAATGGATTTCTGATCAGTTCAATTGTTGGTCCGTTGTTTTTTGGTTCTATCCAAGATCCACACACATTACACCTGCTTGAACAAGTGGGTTGGTGGGGACACATCATCATGGTTTATACCTTCATGAACTACCTTCCTTATTCGAAGCACCTCCACATTTTCATGGCATTCCCAAATACTTATTATTCCAAACTCGAGCCCAAAGGACAGTTTACCAACATGCAAAGTGTGACCAACGAAGTCAAACTCATGCTTGACCCAAATGCTGATCCTTATGCAGCAGCTCCTGCAGATGCAGCTCCTGCTCGTTTTGGTGCCAAGGATGTTACCGACCTCACCTGGAAAAACCTCATGGATGCCTACAGTTGTACCGAGTGCGGACGCTGTACATCAGCTTGCCCTGCTAATACAACAGGCAAATTACTTTCGCCGCGAAAAATCATGATGGATACACGTGATCGCATGGTAGAACTCGGCGATTTCAAACGAAAAAATGGTCCAGACGCCGAAGATGGCAAAAGTTTACTCGGGTCATATATCACCGAAGAAGAACTTTGGGCTTGTACAAGCTGTAATGCTTGTGTACAAGAGTGCCCGGTCAATATTGACCCACTCTCCATTATTATCGATCTACGTCGCTTCCTTGTTATGGAAGAATCAAAAGTACCAACAGAATTAACCGGAATGCTCACCAATATTGAAAACAATGGTGCACCATGGCAGTTTGCTGCTACGGAGCGTTTAAATTGGGCAAACGAAGATTAAGCAAATCATAAGCAGATGAGTCTACAAGTACGTACAATGGCCGACATGATGGCCACAGGAGAAACGCCAGAAATATTATTTTGGGTAGGTTGTGCCGGTTCTTTCGATGACCGTGCCAAAAAAATCACCAAGGCGCTTGTCAAGATTTTAAACCATTGCAAAGTGAATTTCGCTGTGCTTGGCAGTGAAGAAAGCTGCACCGGAGATCCTGCTAAACGAGCTGGTAATGAATTTACTTTTCAGATGCAAGCACTCATGAATATTGAGTTACTCAATGGTTATGACATTAAAAAAATTGTTACCGCTTGCCCGCATTGTTTCAATACGCTTAAAAACGAATATCCTGGCTTAGGCGGAACCTATGAGGTCATTCACCACACACAACTGATCCAAGACCTCATCAATACAGGTAAACTCACATTAGCAGACAATGGCACTTTTAAAGGCAAGAAAATCACTTTCCACGATCCTTGTTATTTAGGCCGAGCCAATGATGTTTACGAAGCGCCAAGAGCTTTAATAGAAAAACTAGACGCTGCCTTAGTAGAAATGAAACGCTGCAAAACCAATGGGCTTTGCTGTGGTGCAGGTGGCGCTCAGATGTTCAAAGAAGCTGAAAAAGGCAACAAAGAAATCAATATTGAACGTACCGAAGATGCCCTAGAAACAAAAGCTGGCATTATTGCAACAGGTTGTCCGTTTTGCAATACCATGATGACAGACGGCGTGAAGCATTTCGAAAAAGAAGAAGATATCAAAGTACTCGATATTGCAGAACTAATAGCCAATGCCGCAGACCTATAATTTACCCGCTCAGTTTGATGCAAATTGTCGTGTTTGGGTTTTTATCTCAAACAGAAAGCTCAGTGCTACTGAAAGTGCTTGGGCCAATGAGCAACTACAACAATTTACAGCTACTTGGCAAACACATGGCCAGACCATGAACGCTACAGGTTTTGTATTTGAAGACTTGGCTTTGGTGCTTGTAGCCAATGAAGAAGGTGTGAAGGCATCTGGTTGTTCCATGGATAAAATCAATCATCAGGTAAAGCGTATTTCAGAAGAAATTGGGATCAATTGCCTCGATCGTATGAACACCTTGGTTCTAGAACAAAATGAATGGATTTTAGCGCGTTACGACGCCAATGAGCAAAGACGCTACATAACAGCCGCCACACAAGTTCTCGGCGCCATCATTGGTTAAGTGCTTTTTTGCTTCTCAACTTTTTCCAAGTCTCATACACCCATCTACCCCATACTATTGTCAAAATAGGAAAAACAAGTACAACAAGCTTGTTAAACTGCCAGGCTGCTTGAAACTCACAATGCACAAGGTGTTGCACAGCACGCGTGATTCCGCAAGCAAAGCATTCTTGATCCAATAACAAAACAGACAGGCACAATGACTGCCCTTGATCAAAAAAAGAGGCGGGCAGACTCACCAATATGATTGGAATAGCCAATAGCCCGCCTAAACGAATTTTTAGAAATATTTTATGCGTAGCGGCCAACGATAATCAAGGCATGAATGATACCTGGGAAGCCACATAAAAGGGTCCACAAAACATTGTAAATAATGATTTCAGTGTCCCAGTCCGTTGCTAAACCGACAGCTATAGGAGGAAAAATAAAACACAAAATAAACAAAACAATCATGGGAATGTAATCCTTTGAATTTTCGGATGTTTTGTTTAAAAGCTGCGTCAAACGCTGCGCCTTTTTGTGATCAACTTTAACCGCATGATGGGCTGCTTTTGAGCTGCTTTCTTTTACAAAATGTTGTTGAACTACAGCCACTAATTGTTGTTTTTCAGTTGAGCCTTGGTTAAGAACAAATTCTTGAGAGGGTGCATTGACCTTGTAACCTTGTAAAGGAAGCGTAGAGATTTGTGCATCAGTTGAACGTGATACCTTCCCTGAATGCTTTCCTTCATTCATTGATTTTTCCACTTGAGGGCTCGTAGCAGAAATTTCCTCATCAGCAACTTGTTCTGCTTGATGATTTTTAACTTTCAAAGAAGTATGCCATTGGATATTATAGCCATTTCGATAGACACGTTTTTCTACTGTACAAGCGCCAAGTAGAAGCAAGGAAACGATAGAGAGTAAGGTAAATTTTTTCATCGTTTAAAAATGTTTAGAGGTTGATACCCAAATATAGTTAATTACTGCTTTCAAATTTTAACCAAAAAGAAAGATGTAAACCTTTCCTTCATTTAATACCCACCCATTCCACCTGCAACCTGTTCAATAGGATGCCAGGTCGTTTTGATTTCTTGAAAATCTGTGATGTATTGCATTCCTTGGGCACTTGCTTCAGAAAAAGTTTGAGTCTGAATGATACAACGCTTCAGATTATCTATCGCTGACTCTTGTGCACTGACCATAAGTTCGGTAGGTATTTTTGCCAAGCAAAGGGCATTGACGTCCATGTGCCCGGCTAGCGTCGGTAGCATCTCGGCTACATCACCAGTCAAGATATTAACCACCCCTCCTGGTACATCAGAAGTGGCCAATACTTCACCTAAAGTAATGGCACAAAGTGGTTTTGTTGAGTTGGCGATGAGTATAGCTGTGTTTCCACCAACTATTATGGGCAAGAGTTGAGAAACAAGACCGCTCAAGGCAGTTTCTTGACAAGCAACGAGACCCACAACGCCCATTGGTTCGGGTACTGAAAAATTAAAATGCGAAGAAGCAACCGGATTCACACTAGAGCTCAGGGCTTGGTATTTGTCTGCCCAACCCGCATAGTAAACGCAACGGTCTATAGCAATTTGCACTTCTTGCGTTGCCTCTTCAATAGAAGCCCCTAAACTGCAAATCTCCTCAATGAATTGTGCCTTTCTTCCTTCTAGTACTTCTGCCATACGATAGAGTATTTGGCCTTTGTTGAAAGCGGTTTTAGCGACCCAAGAGCTTTGTGCTTTACGAGCAACCTGAACGGCATTTCTGACATCCTTTTTGGAAGCCAAACAAGCATTGGCAATTGCCTTACCATCAGGCGCAGTTACCAAATAAGTACGCCCGCTTTCTGTGCGCGGAAATTGTCCGCCGATATAGAGCTTATATGTTTTGAGAATTTCCATTAGTTGATGAATTTTAAATACGCACTCAGGCCGTGCAAACCGCCTTCTCGACCAAAGCCGCTCTCTTTGTAACCTCCAAAAGGCGAAGCGGGGTCAAATTTATTATAAGTATTGGCCCATACGACTCCCGCTTGTAACTGGCTGCTGAGGCCAAAAATACGCGCGCCTTTGTCAGTCCAGACTCCGGCAGCGAGTCCGTATGGTGAGTTATTGGCTTTTTGCAACACCTCATCGATGGTTCTGAATGTTTGAATAGTGAGCACAGGGCCAAAAATTTCTTCTTGGGCAATGCGCGCACTTTGTGCTACATCGGTAAATAGTGTAGGTGGGCAATAATAACCCTTAGTTGGCATTTTACAACTTGGTTGATACAGTTCTGCTCCCTCTTCCACTCCAAGTGAAATATAGCGCTCAATGGTTTCCAATTGCTTTTTGGAATTGATGGCGCCGATATCTGTATTTTTATCTAATGGATTTCCAACATAGATGCTTTGCAAACGGAATTTTAATTTTTCAATGACGCGCTCGGCGATAGATTCTTGGACATAAAGCCTTGAACCAGCGCAACAAACATGACCCTGATTAAAGAAAATCGCATTGATCACTCCCTCTACGGCTTGATCTAAAGGGGCATCTTCCAAGATGATATTGGCCGATTTACCACCCAGTTCCAGCGTGATTTTTTTATCAGTTCCGATACAAGCCTTTTGAATTTGCTTGCCTACAGCCGTACTTCCCGTAAAGGCTATTTTATTGACATCCGGATGCGCGACCAATGCAGCACCTGAATCGCCGTAGCCTGTAACAATATTGACAACACCCGCTGGCAGACCTGCTTCTTGACAAATTTCTGCAAATTTAAGTGCCGTTAAAGAGGTGGTTTCTGCAGGCTTTAAAACCACTGTGTTTCCACAAGCTAATGCTGGGGCAATTTTCCAGGCCAGCATTAAAAGTGGAAAGTTCCAAGGAGTAATTTGCGCTGCTACTCCTAGTGCTGCTACTTCTCTACCGGAAAAAGCTTCTTGAAGTTTATCGGCCCAACCTGCGTAATAGAAAAAATGATTGCAAGCCAAAGGGACGTCGACATCCCTAGATTCCTTAATTGGCTTACCGCCGTCTAAGGTTTCAAGTACAGCTAATTCTCTGGACTTTTCTTGCATGAGCCTTGCGATGCGAAATAGATATTTTCCGCGTTCAGCACCACTGAGTTTTGACCACACATTTTCATAGGCAGAACGTGCTGCCTGAACCGCTAGGTCGATATCTTGAGCTTGTGCCCATGCAATTTTGGCCAAATGACTTTCATCTGCAGGATTCACCGAATCAAAATAAGTTTTTGAAAGTGGTGCTTGCCACTGCCCATTGATGAAAAGTTCATATTGCTCCTTAATTTGAACCACAGCAGTTGATTCTAAGGATGGCTCGAGATTCCAGTTGAATTGGCTCATAGTTAATCTATTGAAAAATAGGATGCTGACTGATATTTACCAGTCTTTTGTTTTTGATACTGCATGAGGAGGTCGTTGGCCAAACTACTGGCGCCAAAACGGTACCATTCGTTGCTCAACCAAGCCTCACCGAGTACTTCCTTCACTAGTAGCAAGTGTTGCAAGGCAATTTTGGCCGATGAAATGCCTCCAGCAGGTTTCATACCAATCATCTGACCCGTTTGGTCATAATGCTCTTTGATGGCACTCAGCATGGTCAAAACCACTGGAAAAGTAGCAGCTGGCTGAATTTTTCCTGTTGATGTTTTAATGAAATCGGCACCTGCAGCAATGGCCAAACTAGATACCCGTTTTACTTGGTCGAGTGAGTCTAGTTCGCCGGTTTCAAAGATGACTTTGAGTCTGGCTGCACCGCAAAGTTCTTTGATGGCTGCAATTTCGTCATATACAAAATTATAATCTCCGGCTAAGAAGCGGCCGCGTGAAATCACCATATCGATTTCGTCGGCACCGTGTTCAACAGCATGCAGCGTATCTAGTTTTTTTACTTCAAAAGGGGCCTGACCTGCCGGAAAGGCGGTCGAAACAGCTGCCACCTTGATATTAGTATTTGTGAGTGCCGCTTTGGCAATGCCTACCATTGTCGGAAAAACACATACAGCAGCTACCGTTGGCAAACCTTCGGCTTGATCATGTAGGTGTTGAGCTTTAAAGCACATTTGACGCACTTTCCCGGGTGTGTCTTTTCCTTCAAGCGTGGTGAGGTCAATCATGGAGAGCGCCATGCGCAACCCTTGAATTTTAGCTTGGCCTTTGAGGCTTCGTGATTGAATTTTTGCAATGCGTTCAAGGCTGCCGACTTGGTCGACAGGAGAAACGCTATTTAAAAGCACAGAAAGTTCAGTAAGAGATGTGTTGGGCTGCATTGACCCAAAGTTAAGAAAACTTGGCTTTGAGTGACTTACTCTTCGTCGGTGTCGTCGTCGGTGTCGTCAGCGTTATCGTAGTCATCGTCGGTGTCGTCGTCGGAGTCGTCGTCGAGTTCATCGTCTTTGATGTCATCTACTTTATCAAAGTCATCTTCAAAGTCGTCGTCGTCATCATTGACAACAGGTTTAGCCTTAGGCATGACCTTATTGATTTTTACCAAGTAAATGACCTCATCTGTTTCCCAGACTAATGCATCTAGGACTTCACCAGTGGGGGTCTTGATGGTAGTTAAATGGTTGATGTATCCGTCAGGGAAGTCCTTGAGGATTTGTTTTTTCTGCTCAATAGTGAGTTTGTCGTAGCTGATGATTGCTCTTCTTTTTGACATAGGAAAGACAAGTATTTAAGGGCAAAATTATATTTTTTGTGTTTCTAGCAAACACCTAATTCAAATTTCTTAAAAATTTTATTTTTGATTTCCGTAATAATACGGATTAAGTCCTTAAAAGCCAGGTAAGGACAGCGTTTTTTAAATACCTTTGTCAAAACACTTCTACGAGCATGTCCAAAACCAAAAGCGCTTTTTTTTGTCAAAACTGTGGTTATGAAGCCCCAAAATGGCTCGGTAAATGCCCAGGATGTAAAGAATGGAACACTTTTGTTGAAGAACGCACTGAGAAAACGCCAAAACACGTTGTTAGTTTCTCAAAATCTAGCCAAGCACAACAAGCGGTTTTAATCCAAGAAGTGCAAAAAAGCGAAGAAAGCCGCATTCCACTCCAAGATTTTGAACTGAATCGTGTGCTTGGGGGTGGCATCGTTCCGGGATCAATTAACTTACTTGGCGGCGACCCCGGTATCGGAAAGTCTACGCTGCTCTTACAACTAGCGATCAAAGAGCAACTCAAGGTCCTTTATGTATCTGGCGAAGAATCCGAACAACAAATCAGAATGCGTGCTGAACGACTTGGTCTTGACAATCAGCAGTGCTTTTTATTAACCGAAACAAACCTACAACAGGTTTTGGTTCAGGCCGAAGCCATTCAGCCCCAACTCCTCATCATCGACTCCATTCAAACACTTTATACCGATAGCGTAGAGAGTTCACCAGGTTCGGTTGTTCAGGTGCGCGAATGCACAGCGAACCTACTGCGCTTTGCCAAACAAACAGATATCCCTATTTTCCTAATTGGCCACATCACTAAAGATGGCACCATTGCTGGGCCAAAAGTACTCGAGCACATGGTTGATTCCGTGTTGCAGTTCGAAGGAGATCGCCATCATATTTACCGCTTGTTGCGCAGCATTAAAAACCGCTTTGGCTCTACCAATGAGCTTGGTATTTACAGCATGCAAGGTGATGGCCTACATCCAGTGGCCAATCCTTCGGAAGTTTTAGTTTCTATAGGTTCAGATGCCCTGAGTGGCGTTGCAGTGGCTTCCATGGTAGACGGCATACGACCTTTACTCATTGAAGTACAGGCGCTTGTTTCCTCTGCGGCCTACGGCACTCCGCAGCGCTCGTCTACAGGTTTTGATGTCAAAAGGCTCAATATGCTCCTCGCTGTCCTAGAGAAACGCTGTGGTTTCCGTTTAGCTGCCAAAGATGTTTTTCTCAATATTGCAGGTGGCATTAAAGTAGACGATCCTGCCATAGACCTCGCTGTAGCAATGGCTATTTTATCTTCCAACGCTGACCTCGCCATCGACAAAACCATTTCATTTGCTGCCGAAATTGGTCTGAGCGGAGAACTCAGACCCGTTAATCGTTTAGAACAACGTTTATCTGAACTCGAAAAACTCGGCTACAAAAAAATCATTGTCTCCAAGTATTCTAAAGGGATCAAAGGGCACAAATATCAAATTGAAATCATTCCATGTACGAAAATTGAAGAGGTCGTACGTGCAGTTTTTGCTTAAATATGTCCAGACTCATTCTCGTCCCTACCCCAATCGGCAATCTCGAAGACATCACACTCCGAGCACTTCGAATTTTAAAAGAAGCACCGCTCATTTTTGCCGAAGATACCCGAGTGACCAACAAACTGTTGCAGCACTTTGAAATCAAAAAGAAAGTGTTGGCCTTCCATGCGCACAACGAGCACCGTTTCTTAGAAAAAACGATAGAACTCATTCAGCAAAATGAAAATGCAGTGCTCGTTTCAGATGCAGGCACCCCAGGGATCTCTGACCCCGGTTTTTTACTAGTTAGGGCTTGCGTTCAAGCTGGTATTGAAGTGGAGTGTTTACCGGGCCCTACGGCTTTTGTCCCGGCTTTGGTTGCTTCTGGTTTCCCTTGTGACAAATTTGTTTTTGAAGGTTTTCTACCTCACAAAAAAGGGCGTCAAACTAAAATTCAGGCCTTGGCTAATGAAAATCGCACTATTGTGCTTTATGAATCCCCGCACAGAATTGCCAAAACACTTACTCAAATGTGCGAATGGCTAGACCCGCAGCGCGAAGCTTGTGTAGTTCGTGAAATCAGTAAGAAATTTGAAACCTATCACCGCGGTACGCTAGAAAGTTTGAAGCAATATTTTGAACAACACGATGCCAAAGGAGAAATCGTATTGCTTCTGAAAGGGAGCGCCGAATAATTGCGCCTTTTTAGCTATTTTTGAGGGTGCAATTTCAGCAAATTATTGGTCAAGATGCTTTAAAGCAAGATTTTATCCGTGAGATTCAATCTGGAAAAATTGCCCATGCCCAACTTTTTCATGGCCCAGCCGGAAACGGAGGTCTGCCCTTGGCCTTGGCCTTTGCTCAATATTTGTTTTGTCAAAACCCAAGCCCTACAGACAGTTGTGGCACTTGTCCGTCGTGTCAAAAAGTTAGCCAACAGCAACACCCCGATTTGCATTTTGTGTTTCCCGTTGTCCTGACACTCGGGAGGGTTTCTGATGTTTTTATTGAAGATTGGCGCAAACAATTGCACGCCAAACCTTATTTTGATTTATTCGAATGGACCGAACGCATCGATAACAAAATGCGCAAACCCATCATCGCAACAGACGAGAGTAAAGAAATCATTCGCAAGCTCAATCTGAAGTCTTATGAAGGAGGTTATAAGGTCATGATCATTTGGCAACCCGAAGAGATGAACGCAGATTGTGCCAATAAACTGCTCAAAATCTTAGAAGAACCACCTGCCAAAACCATTTTCCTGCTCGTGAGCGAAGATGCCAGCAAATTAATGGTAACCATTCAATCACGAACGCAATTAGTTCGTATTCCAAAAATCTCAGATGAAGCATTGAGTGCTTTTTTGCAGCAAAAACAGCAGCTTTCTGCCACACAGGCCGATTCTGTAGCTGCCTTTGCAGAAGGTTCAGTATTGGCTGCCTATCAGTTCTTAGAAGCCAATGAAAATCAAGATCAACAGCGCGAACAGTTCATTCAATTGATGCGCGTTTGTTACAAAAAAGATGTACTAGCCATGATGGATTGGGCTGAAGCCCTCGGTAATATAGGCAAGGAAAGACAAAAATTGTTTTTGCAATATGCTTTACATATGTTGCGTCAGAGTCTATTGACCAACTATATGGGAGATATGCTGACAAAAGTTTCCAAGGAAGAAGCTGCCTTTCTAGACAAGTTTGCACCCTTCATTAGTGGCAACAATATCCGTGAATTCATGGATACATTTGACGACGCCTATTACCATTTAGATCGAAATGCCAACGCAAGAATTTTATTTACGCAATTGTGTTTTCAAACCATGCGTTACATTCATCAGGCATAACTTTCACGTATAATTTATTATCTTTACCTCAAAAATTTTCTAATGGGTTGTGCGTCTTGTAGTAGTGGTGGAGGAACACCGAATGGTTGTAAGAACAATGGTACTTGCAGCTCAGGCGGATGCAATAAACTCGAGGTTTTTGACTGGTTATCCAACATCAGTATGCCAGAAGGGCAAAGCGCTTATGAATTGGTAGAAGTTCGCTTCAAAAATTCAAGAAAAGCCTTTTACCGTAATTCTAACAACTTAAGTCTACAAGTGGGCGACGTCGTTGCTGTTGATACGGCACCAGGTTATGACATTGGGGTGGTTTCGGCGCTCGGTGAATTAGCCCGCATTCAAGTACAAAAGAAAGCACCTAACTTGAAAGTTGCTGAATGCAAAAAAATCTTTCAAATTGCCAATCAAGAACAAATAGATAAATGGATTCAAGGTCGTGGCCTAGAGCGCGATCTCTTGACCCAATCCAGAACACTAGCCTTAAACCTCAAACTCGACATGAAAATTTCAGATGTCGAATACCAAGGAGACCTTTCCAAAGCTACCTTTTACTACACTGCAGAAAGCCGCATTGACTTTCGTCAGCTCATCAAAGACATGGCGGACCGCTTCAAAGTACGCATCGAAATGAGACAAATTGGCTCGCGTCAAGAAGCCTCGCGTCTTGGTGGTATTGGCTCTTGTGGTCGCGAGTTGTGCTGTAGCACTTGGCTCACCGATTTCAGATCTGTATCCACCTCTGCAGCGCGCTACCAGCAATTATCCTTAAACCCGCAAAAATTAGCCGGTCAATGTGGTAAACTGAAGTGCTGTCTGAATTACGAACTCGACATGTACCTTGATTCCATCAAGTCGATGCCAAAGGTTGACGGCAAGCTGCATACCGAAAAGGGCGATGCCATTCACATGAAAACTGATGTTTTCAAGCGCATTATTTGGTATGCTTACAAAGGAGAAACGGGCATGGTTGCCCTAAGCCCTGAACGAGTTGCCGAAATTAAAAAATTAAACAAAGAGGGTGTCAAACCCAAAGACCTCGCCGAATACGCACAAGTCAAAGAAAAAGTAGAAGAAATTGGTTACCAAAATGTGGTAGGTCAAGATAGTCTTACGCGTTTTGAAAAATCATTCTCAAACAACAAGAAAAGAAGACCAAACCGCAAACCACGCAAACCGAATCCTGGAGGGCCTAAAAATGAAAAAGCTCAGTAGCCTACTTCTATTGACGCTATTCTTGGTTTCTTGTACCCAAGAAGCGGTCTACAACAAGTCATTTAAGTTCCAGGATGAACGCTGGAATCAAGACGTAAAGCCGAGCTTTGAGGTTGATATCCAAGATACTTCAATAGCCTATGACTTCGTGTTTACACTCAGAAGCACCACAGACTACGCTTACAACAATCTTTGGGTTTTTCTTTCAAGTACCGCACCAACTGGCAAGTCGTCTCGTGAACCTTACGAAATTAAAATGGCCTACCCTGATGGCAACTGGATTGGAAAAAAATCAGGTACAATCGTTGAACACGAACTCATTTTCCCCAAAAGAAAATTACCATTTAAAGGCAAATATCGCTTCACCCTTGAGCAGGCTATCACACAAAAAATAGTCGATGAAGTACTTGACCTCAGCCTAGAGGTAAGAAAAAGCGAAGAACAATAAGAGCATGCCGCGTTTCCGCACCCTTAGTCAGGACGAATTACAAGTACTTGAGCCAGAGTTCAAGCAATTTTTAATCGTCCATCAGCTTTATGACAAAGAATGGCGCGAACTTGCTACACAACAACCCCAAAAAGCCCAAGAGTTCATAGCGCTTTTTTCAGATATTGTATTAGAAAAAACCTATCAAAAAGCACAAGGCTTGGTGCAAATTGGTCACGACTTCATTGCCCTCTTCTTACTACAAGAAGCCAAATGGCAGTTTATGCATTTTCAATTCCCACAAGAACTTGAGCCAGATGCTCATCATCTCACTCAATTTTTACCCTTTTTGCAACAGCATATTTCGGAAACAAAAATTCAGCGAGGTACAAAAATAGCTCCAGAAAACAAGGTGGCTGCTGTACATCAACTGGTTAGCAACGGCGCACAATTGCTGAACACCGAGCTCACCGATCAAATCAGTGTTTTTTTTCAAGATGAAGCTTGATCAGCATCTTTTTTTAACTGCTAAAGCATCTTTTTTTGGTCAATTCCGTTTATACCTCTAAATTTGAGATATTATCACCTAAATAAACTTACATGAAACTAGTGCGTTTTGCCTTTTTAGCTTCACTTTTATTGTTCATTGGTTCAGCTTGTATTGAGCATGAAGTCATCCCGCCGCCAAGCAACAAAGTGGACCTCAATGCCAGTTTTGCTGCCACAATTAACGGTACACAAATTGAACTCACACAAAATGTAAATAAGTATTTAGGCTTCGCACTTGATACACAAGTCATCAACACAGCTCCAATTCTTTCCCGACAAATTTTCATGTCAGGAATGGCCTCTATTACGAACCCACAAAGCATCACGCTCACCTTTGGTGGCCTCGAATGGGATGCAACCGGAAACTCAGCTCCGACACTTCCAATGTTCAACGATTTTCACATGACCAACTCAGATACCCCTATCCCGTTCAAGGATATGGCATCTTTGGTGGCCAACAGTGCAGACGGTGTTCAAGTAACTTATACAGACAACACCGGTAAAATCTGGATCTCTAGAGAAAGTCAACCAATGGGTCAAATTGCTAATTTCACCATCCTCGATCAAGCTTCTGATGCTACCGGAGATTACTCTTTATTCGAGGTTACATTTAGCTGTACAGTATGGTACGTTGATTCTCAGACTGGTGCCGAAGAATCGTTACAAATATCCAACGCTAAGTTTAGAGGTTGGTTCAAACGCTAACCAATGTTGAACTAATACGCCTACATGAGTGAAGCACTCAAAATAGCAATCATAGGCGACTACAACTTCACCTACAACTCGCACCACGCGACAAATCTTTCCTTGGACCACGCTGCCGAGTTTCTTGAAATAGAACTCAATTATTACTGGATTAAAGTAAACGAAGCGCTCCAGCAAAAAAAGCCCTTCTTTGAGCAATATGACGGTATCTGGGTAGCTCCTGGCCCCTACTTAAATCCATTTTTTCTTTCCGGGATTTTCAAGCAGTTACTTGAATTATCGATACCAGTCTTTTTGACAGGTGAATGCTTCAAGCTCTTTATCGACCAACTGATATCTGCCAATAACCTGAACCCCTTCGGAGAGAAACTGATCTCTGAAAATTTAATTGCAGGATCTCATTTTGAAAGAATTGAAGTCTTTCCAAGAACCAGTGCTGTTGAGAAACTTTATGAAAATTGCAGTGCAATCGAACTCAGTGCAACGCGCTTTAGCATGTATCCGCAGCTGTTAGAGCAACTTGTCGGGCAATTTATAGATGTAGAAGCCGTTAATCAGTTTGAAGATCCAGAAATTATTTCTTTGCGCAAGCATCCATTCTTTTTAGCGACCAGCTTTTGCCCCCAAATTTCATCAACGCGTGATTTACCTCATCCGTTGGTGTACACCTTTATCAAAATGGCTGCCGGAGACCAACGCCTACAAATCCAGGAATAAATCAAGTTGGGCGTAATAGAGTACTGCTCTAACTGGTAAATCAAAAATTTCGTTGAGTAGTTTGGCATAAGCCCCGATTTGCTCGAGGTCTTTGTCTTGGCGCTTCCCTGTTTTAAAATCTATCACGACAACCTCGTTTGTTTTTAACCAAACTTTATCAGGTTGCTTGAGCTCATTGAAATCAGCAATGATGCGTTGTTCATTGAACTGCTCTTGAACACCATCAAACAGCTTGTTTTGCTCAATATGAGACCAAAATCGAAGTGCGCCTTGCTGAATTTCTGCTTGTTGATCAGCTCCGACACTTCCTTCGTCAATGGCCATTTGAATGGCTGTATCTAATGATTGAGGATCTGGGCATAAGGCCATGACTCGATGAAAAGCCAAACCATAAAGCTGATCTTTAGCAGTACTTTCAAGACCCTGTTGTCTGAATGCCAGAGAAGGATACCAAAGTTGATCAATCATTGAGGCTGGATGATAAAATAAAGTATCGGCTTCGGTATGAATGGGTTTGCTTGGCGATGGTGTTCCGATATTCAATATTTGTGGTTCTATCCATGTCAATGGCAAAGCTTCTAAGGCTTGATGTATTTGCGCACCAAAACCAGATTTTGCATGGTGGTTAAAAATATACAACCTGAGTTCAGGTCTTGTCAAGGCTACATAGAGCAAATTGAGTTTGTCGAGAAAAATCGCAGCGAGCTCCTTTTCTTTAAAAGCTTTGTATTCAGGGATGCTTCCGCTTGGATACGAGTAAGTGAGGTCTGGACCAACAGGAATCAAGAATTTAGCCTGATTAAAAATATCGATATTGAAATCAAGACTAGGAATGAGCACCACTGGAAACTCAAGCCCTTTTGCCTTGTGAATCGTCATGATACGAATGGCTTCTGTTGATTCAGGCATTTGCAGCGCCAACTTATCTTTGTTTTGCTCCATGTATTCTATGAATGGGAGGAGTTCGGCGTTTCGATTGAGTTGATACTGAAAAGCTATATCAAAAAAGTGATGCAAGTAAGGATCTTGGCTGTCATCAAGACTGAGTAACTGAGCTACCTTTTGCAGTAAGTCATAAAGATGCTCAAAAGGCATAAACAAAGCCTCATCAGAACCGAAATGATCTGTGTAAAATTTGTTTTCATCAAATACACGATATGACTTTCCGTCCTTTTCCTTGTTTACAAAGTAAGACATGTAATGTGCGACATTAAAATCTCCTTTGAACTGCAAGTAAGCTTCTGCAAAGCGCTTCGATAGTGTAGGATTAGATGGCCTTGCGCGTTTTTTGAGGTAAAGTAAAAATAACTGAACGGTCGGATGCTGATAAATCAGGAGGGAATCTTGAGAAACGACTTGATGACCAGCCTCATTAAGGGCAATGGCTAATCTATTTCCTTGCTTGTTGGTTTCAGTCAAAATACAGATATCACAAGGCCTAAACTGATCTTGTAGCACTTCTTTAACAGTGCTGAGTATTTTTTCATGCAAAAGTTCGTCTGGCAATTCATTGACAAGCGATTCAATGCGAATGTAGCCCTGTAAATCTGCTTTGGGTGTCTGAACTAAATCTTGATAAAAGAGGGCCTGATGACCATTCAAGCGCTTGGCGAGCTCAGCAAATAGAACATTGTTGAACTGGACTATTTCTTGAGCTGAACGATAATTTTCATCGAGGCTTTTTTTCTGACCACTAATTTGAAAGAGTTGACTCATTTGAGCCATGTTTGGATCGTTTTCCGGATTGTAAAGCCCTGGGAGCGCCACAAACTGCTCAGCTAAACCATTGTTGAAGCGGTAAATACTTTGTTTGGCATCGCCAACTATGAGGTTTGCTCTTTCGTAAGAAATGGCCTCTAAAACCAACGGAATGAGATTGATCCATTGCAAGCGCGAGGTATCTTGGAACTCATCGAGTAAAAAATGCTCATAGCGAATCCCGAGTCTTTCATAAATGTATGGCGCCTGCTCGCCTCTTACCAACTGGCTGATCAGTTGATTGAATTCTGAGATGCGGATTTGTTGCTGCGCTGACATCAGGGCCTTGGTTTGCTGCGCTACATACTGTAAAAGGGCCAAGTTGTAAAAGTTTCTTCGGCGTACTTCGAGTACAGAATAAGCAGCAAACGCCTGCTCAAACGCAGGCGACAAGCTCAGGAGGGCCTCGTTGATGTCATTGGGAAGCTCCCATTTATTTTCTTCGAGGATAGTGAGCGTGGTTGCGTTATAAAACGGCCCGCTGAGCTTGCCAAGGCCCCAGTTTGGATCTGTACCAATGGCCTCAAGGCGTTTTTGATCGCGGGCATTTTTCAAGCCAGCAATAAAAGGCTCCACTGCCGTATAAACAACTTTACATTGCTCAAGAAATGCTTTTTGAACCTGCGTTGCTTCGTTTTTAATGAGCTGGTAATTTTCTTTTGAATAGGTCGTCTGCAAGAGCTGTTCGACTTCTTTGACATTGCGTTCTTTACTGAGTATTTCGGCAAATTGCAACAATGTTTTTTTGAAATCCCAAGATTCGCCTTCGCTCACCTTTGTTCGGGCATATGAAAGCATCCAGTCGCTGAGCTCTTTAGCATCTGGTTGTCCAAGCTGAGCAATCATGAGGTCAACCACTTCTTCCATGATGAGCTTTTCATTCATCACAACCTCAAAATCAGCAGCAATATCAAGGTCGCGACTAAACGAACGAATGAGCCTCAAATTAAATTTGTCAATAGTTGAAATATTGAAATCTTCGTAGTGGTGTAAAATTCCTTGAAGGGCTCCGAGTGCTCTTTCTTGTAGTTGAGCCTCAGTGAGGCTTGTCTCTTCTAAAAGCCCCTTTGCCAATGCTTTAGCTTTGCGGTCAGCTTTGTGCGGATACGCCAAGCCACTTAAGGTTTGAAGAATTCTTTCTTTCATTTCATTGGCGGCCTTATTGGTAAAGGTCATGGCCACAATGCTGCGAAATTTGGAGCGATATGAAGGGTCGTCTAGTAGGATTTTGAGGTACTCGAGAACCAAGCGATGCGTTTTTCCGCTCCCGGCAGAAGCAGCATAGACTTGAAGGGCTTTTTTAGCGGTATTTGGCATCTTGTTTTTTTCGCAGAAGAATTCCTAAAATTAAGAACAATTTGAGCGTTTTGACGTATTTTTGTTAGATGAGAACTATATTTTTGAGTACACTCGTGTTGTTATTTTTGAGCGCTTGCGGTGACGATACCCCAACGCCTCAAAAAAGCTATTTGCAACTAGACATGCAGCCTGTTTTTGGTGCGCAGCCATTTTTCATGGATTCCTTATACACCACCCCTGAAGGCTACCTCATCAAATTCACTGAACTCAAGTGCTATTTTACGCTCTTTGCTAACGGAGATTCAAGCTTGCATCAAGCCGCACTTCTAGACTACCGAGAAACAGGCTCTTTACTCTTCAAAAAGGAAGGTGCTACACAATCCTACAGCAATCTCAGTGCTGTCCTCGGAGTCGATGCATCCTTAAATCACCTTGATCCAAGTGCTTTTCCAAATGAAAGTCCGCTGAATATTAGCAATGCAGGCCCAATGCATTGGGGTTGGAATCCAGGCTATATTTTTATGAACCTTGAAGGAAAGGTCGATACCATCCCCGATGGCGTTGTCAATACCGACCTCTCTTTTAGTTTCCATATCGGGACAGATCCTTACTTGCAGTATCTTCAATTTAACAATGTTAATTGGCAAGATATCGGCAACAACACCAAGCAATTTAAATTGAAGCTTGACCTTTTGGCATTTTTGGGTTCAGGCAGCACTGCCATTCACCTCAACAACGAATACCTCACGCATACGGCTGCTGGGCAAGAAGCGCTTACCCAAAAAGTCATCACCAACTTTAAAAACGCAATTAGCCCCTTCTAATGACGCGCATTGTATTCATTATCATCGGTTTAGTTTTTCTAAGTGCTTGTAAAAAAGATCAAACGACCTTTCAACCAAGCCCTTATTTTCTCGAAATCCCAGATCATTTCCCCGATATGATCATCCCCTCAGACAACCCCATGACAATGGAAGGTGTTGAACTCGGGCGTTGGTTGTTCTATGAAAAAAGACTCAGCGGCAATGATTCCATGAGCTGTGCTTCTTGCCATTTAGCGCAACATGGTTTTTCGGACCCCAATAAATACTCAACCGGCATTGACGGCATTGCTGGCACACGCAACTCTATGGCCTTGATCAATTTAGGCTGGGACAACTTCTTTTTTTGGGATGGGCGAGCGAGCACTCTTGAAAAACAAATTCTCGAGCCCGTTATAAACCCTATTGAATTACACCAAAGTTGGCCGGATGCCATTTACAAGCTCAACCTAGACATCGCCTACAGAAATCGTTTTTTCAAAGCCTTCGGGGAACCAGGTATAGACTCGGTTAAAGCTGCCAAAGCAATTGCACAATTTATCAGAACCATGATTTCGGCTTCATCCAAGTTTGATGTCATGTATAAATACGAAAACGGAATGCCACTCAACAACCAAGAACAAGCCTTGTTACAGCAAGTTGATGTCGAGGAGTGGGCTGGTTACGACCTCTTTAAAAGTTTGAACGGTGCCGATTGTTTCCATTGTCATAATGGGCCGCTCATGCGTGTCAAAAAATATAGTAATAACGGCCTTGACGCCAACTTTACAGACCTCGGACGCGGTGCAGTTACCCAAAACCCCGAAGACTACGGAAAGTTTAAAGTACCAACTTTGCGAAATATCGCTCTCACCGCACCCTACATGCATGACGGCCGTTTCCAAACGCTTGACGAAGTGATCGAACACTATTCAAGCGGGGTTCATATTTCACCAACAATTGATCCGCTCATTGAATTTGCCAACCAAGGTGGCGTTCAACTCAGTGTTGAAGAAAAGTACTTACTCAAAAAATTCTTACTTACCCTTACCGACAATTCCTTTGTGAGCAATCCAAAATTCAAAGATCCAAACTAAAAATGAGCTCAAATAGATTAACCACCGAAGACAAAGCGTTAAAGATCAATTTAACGCCAGACATCTATGGCTGTTTTGCTGAAATTGGTGCAGGCCAAGAGGTTGCAGCCAATTTTTTCAAAGCAGGTGGTAGCTCCGGCACCATTGCCTACACGCAATCTGCCTATGACATGAAAGTTTCAGATTCAATGTACGGTGAAACGGTACGTTACGTATGTGAAGAAAGATTGGTCACGATGTTGCAAACCGAGTTTAAGAAGCTACAAGATATTTTGCCCGTCAAAAATCGAGATGCCCGCTTTTTTGCATTTTGCAACACTGTTGAATCTTTGAATTACCATAAAACCAACCAAGGCCAAGGCTGGGTAGGTTTGCGTTTTCAGTTAGGCTTGAATAAAAAACCCAATGATGTCATCTTGCATATCAAAATGCACGACAACAGCCACAAAGCTCAACAAGAAGCGCTTGGTATCTTGGGGGTCAACCTGATTTACGCCTGTTATTTTCAGTCCGGAGACATCGATAGCTTCATCGATAGCATTGTACACCGTTTGCCACCAGACCGCATGGAAATTGACATGCTTCGCATTTCAGGCCCTGATTTCGAGGACATGGATAACCGCATCATCGCACTCAATTTAGTGCGTCGTGGGATTACAAACGCTACCATGTTTGACCTCGCCAAAAATGTACTGCAACCATCAACGGCACTTTACAAAAAGAATATCCTCCTGATGCGTGGTCGATTCAGACCTGTAACAAAAGTACATATCGACATGATAGAGCGCGCACGAGCTGCTTTTGCTAAAGAAAAACGCGTGAAACCTGAAAATCTTGAAGTTGTATTTGAGCTCACCCTCAAAGACCTCACCGCGGACGGAAAAATCTCAGATAAAGACTTCCTTGACCGCGCTGAATTGCTCGGTTCTTTAGGATACACAGTTATGGTTTCCAATTATCTTAAGCATTACAAAATGCTAGAGTACTTATCGTCTATTGCCCGCGGAAACTTAGTGGGTGTCATTATGGGTATTTACAACCTCCATATCATCTTTGACGAAAAATACTACGATAATTTACCAGGCGGTTTACTTGAAGCTTTTGGTCGTGGTTTTGGTCATAATGTGAAGTTGTACATCTACCCTGCTCTTAATGTAGAAGATGGCAGCTTGTATCACCTCGGTAATATCAAACTTCCTGAAAACATGATTGGCCTGCTCAACTACATGCAAGCCAACGACAAAATAACCGCCCTACAAGAATACGACCCTTCTTTGCTACATATTTTGTCGGACGACGTCCTGAGTAAAATCAAGGCAAACGCCAACAGCTGGGAAGAAGATGTTCCTTATGAGGTGGTCAAAGCCATTAAGTTTTTTGAATTATTCGGATACCAACAAAAGGCTGAATTGAACTAATGCCTCACATTAAAAATGCGCTGATTCGTTACCGCATCATCGACAGGATGCTGCGCAATAAGTACAAGAGTTACCCATCTAAAGAGGAACTCAGAACTGCCTGCGAAGAAGCCTTATTTGGTTCTGAGGACGGTGCACATATTTGCGCTTCTACCATTGAAAAAGACCTCTTCAATATGAAGATGGAGCACGACGCACCAATCCGTTACAGCAAAAAAAATGGGGGTTACTTTTATGAAAATCCTGATTTTAGCATCAATGACGTCCCGCTTTCAGAAGACGAACTCGCATCTATTCGCTTTGCCGTCTCTACTTTACAGCAATTTAGAGAGGTCCCGTTCTTTCAGCAATTTGGATCCGCCATCGATAAAATTGTAGATCGCGTAGCCGTTGGCGATACCGACGAAAGTCAAGAAATTTCCAAGTATATTCAATTTGAAGCAGCATTCTCAACAGGTGGCAATGACTTCTTACCAGTCTTACTAGAAGCCATACGCTCTAAAAAAAGAGTTTGGTTTTTATATACATCGTTTCAACAACAGGTATCTAAACCAAGAAATGTCAGCCCTTTGTTTTTGAAAGAATACAGAAACCGTTGGTACCTCATTTGTTATGACCGACAAAAACAAGACATTCTGACTTTTGCTCTCGACCGCATGAGCGAATTGCAACTACTAGAAGAACCCTCAGAAATTCCTTCAGACTTCAATGCAGCCCTTTATTTTCAAAATGCTGTAGGTATTACAGCCTACAAAGGCAAACCTGAAAGAATCATTTTAAAGGCTGACCCCGTAGCTGCACGATACATCGCTTCGCAAGCATTTCATAGCTCTCAAAAGCTCTTAAAAGTGGATGGCGATGCCCACTATTTTGAACTCAGCATTTTATTATCAGAAGAATTTATCAGAAACCTTTTGGGCTACGCCGGCGAAGTTGAGGTTATTGAACCCCTCGCATTAAGAAACATAATAAAAGAACGCGCCACTGCGCTCTTGAATCGTTATCAAAAATAATTGACATGAAATCCTTGAATCAAATCGTAGAAAACGGTGTGTGTACCCTGACTTTAAACAGACCCCAAGTTTTCAATTCCTTCAATCAAGAAATGGCCTTTGAATTACAGGCAGCACTTGATTTTTGTGCACAAGAAGAACAAATTAGGGCAGTAGTCATTACAGGTGAAGGCAAAGCGTTTTGCGCAGGGCAAGACCTCGCCGAAGCAACCGACCCGAATGGGCCCGCTTTACAAGATATCGTGGCCAAGCACTACAACCCGATTATTTTAAAAATCAGAGCGCTTGAAAAACCAGTCATTGCTGCAGTTAATGGCGTTGCAGCCGGGGCTGGAGCCAATATCGCCTTGGCCTGTGACCTCGTGATCGCTAAAGAAAGTGCAGCCTTTATTCAAGCCTTCTCAAAAATTGGGCTCATTCCAGATTCAGGTGGTACCTTCTTTTTACCTCGCTTGGTTGGGGCTCAAAAAGCACTCGCATTAATGCTCACCGGTGAAAAAGTAATGGCACCAGAAGCCGAGGCCATGAACATGATTTACAAAACTGTTTCAGAAGAGGCATTTGAACAAACGGTTTCAAATCTAGCGACGCAATTGGCAAAAATGCCCACAAAGGCATTTGGTTTAACCAAAAAAGCAGTTAACGCTAGTTTCAACCAGACTTTAGAGGAGCAGCTCATTTTAGAAGAACAACTACAAACCCAAGCAGGACAAACCCATGATTTCAAGGAGGGCGTACAAGCCTTCCTCGAAAAAAGAAGTCCTGAATTTAAAGGTCATTAACATGAAAGGACAAATTGGCGTCATTGGCGCAGGAACCATGGGCGCAGGAATTGCGCAAGTGGCCGCTCAAGCAGGTCACAAAGTAGTGCTATCCGACACGAATCCAGAGCAACTTTTAAAGGCTGAAAAACAGATCAATGCCAGCCTGGAAAAATTGGTTGAAAAAGCCAAAATTTCGGCTGAAGCCGCGCAGCAAATCAAGGCAAATCTGAGTTATTCCAAGCATCTGAGTGATCATCAAGCAGCTATTTTGGTGATCGAAGCAATTGTAGAAAACTTAACAATTAAACACGAGCTATTTAAACAACTTGAACAAGTAGTCTCAAATCAATGTGTTTTAGCGAGTAATACTTCGTCTTTGTCTATTGCCTCAATTGGTGCTTGCCTCCAAAAACCGCAACGCTTTCTCGGTATTCACTTTTTCAATCCGGCAACGCTTATGCCTCTAGTAGAAGTGATTCCAGGTGTGGCCACCGAGCAGGAAGTTACGGGCAACATTGATAACCTCATTACTTCCTGGAATAAAACGGTGGTGGTTTGCAAGGACACCCCTGGTTTTATTGTGAATCGGGTGGCTAGGCCATTCTATGGTGAAGCACTACGCATCTATGAAGAAGGTGTGGCAAACTTTGAAACGATTGATTGGGCCATGACGCAAATTGGAGGCTTCAAAATGGGCCCCTTTACACTCATGGATTATATTGGCAATGACATCAATTATACGGTTACAGAAACTGTTTTTGCCGCGTTTTACTATGACCCACGCTTCAAGCCATCTTTTACCCAAAAAAGACACATGGAAGCTGGCTTTTTGGGCCGCAAGTCAGGTAGAGGATTTTATAGCTATGCTGAAAATGCTAGCCCTTTGCAAACCACTGAAGACCCTCAACTTGGGCAAGCAATTTTTGAGCGCATCTTGGTTTTGCTCATCAACGAAGCCTGCGATGCAGTTTTTATGCAAGTAGCAAGCCCTACTGCAATTGATTTAGCCATGACCAAAGGTGTCAATTATCCGAAAGGCTTATTGGCTTGGGCAGATGAATTGGGCGCTAAGTGGGTCCTTGATCGCCTTGAAAAGCTATTCGCTGAATATGGCGAAGACCGTTACCGACCAAATCCTTTACTACGTAAAGTAGCCCGAGAAGGAAGTAAATTTATTTCGTAACTTTGCACTCTAATAAAATTTAACAATGGCATATTTGTTCACTTCTGAGTCCGTTTCTGAAGGACACCCAGATAAAGTTTCGGATCAAATTTCCGATGCGCTCATCGATAATTTCATGGCTTTTGACCCTACTTCAAAAGTTGCTTGTGAAACACTTGTTACTACGGGGCAGGTTGTTTTAGCCGGAGAAGTGAAGTCGACGGTTTACCTCGATGTTCAAAAAATTGCACGTGAGACCATTCGTCAGATTGGCTACACAAAATCTGAATACATGTTTGATGCCAACTCTTGTGGTATCTTATCGGCAATTCACGAGCAGTCTTCTGATATCAATCAAGGTGTTGAGCGTCAGAACCCTGAAGATCAGGGAGCAGGTGACCAAGGGATGATGTTTGGTTATGCAACCAAAGAAACCGAAAACTACATGCCTCTTGCCCTAGATTTAGCGCATAAAATCTTACAAGAAATGTCTGCTATTCGCAACAACGAAGCGGCACTCATTCCTTACCTCAGACCCGATGCAAAATCTCAGGTAACTATCGAATACTCCGATGACAACGTGCCACAGCGCATCGATACCATCGTAGTTTCTACCCAACACGATGACTTCGCTGACGAAGCAGAAATGTTGGCTAAAATCAAAAAAGACATCATTGAAATCGTGATTCCACGTGTCAAAGCGAAACTTTCACCTGCTATCCAAGCTTTATTCAATGACAGCATTACTTACCACATCAACCCTACAGGTAAATTTGTAATCGGTGGCCCTCACGGAGATACCGGTCTTACAGGTCGTAAAATCATTGTAGACACCTACGGTGGTAAAGGAGCTCACGGTGGTGGTGCCTTCTCTGGAAAAGATCCATCAAAAGTAGACCGATCTGCTGCCTACGCTACACGCCATATTGCCAAAAACTTAGTTGCGGCAGGCTTGTGTGACGAAGTCCTAGTACAAGTTTCTTATGCCATTGGGGTAGCTGAACCTTGTGGTCTGTATGTGAATACTTACGGCACTTCAAAAGTTGGCCTTACAGATGGTGAAATTGCTGTCAAAGTCGGAGAAATTTTTGACATGCGTCCTTACTTTATCGAGCAACGCTTGAAATTGCGCAACCCAATCTATCAAGAAACGGCTGCCTATGGTCACATGGGTCGCAAAAACGAAGTGGTTACCAAAACCTTTACCGCTCCTGATGGAAAACAGGTTTCTCGTGAAGTAGAACTCTTTACCTGGGAAAAACTAGATTACGTAGATCAAGTCAAAACGGCTTTTGGCCTCTAAATAACTAAAGCCCGCTCGTCGGGCTTTTTTTTTAATATTACATTTCATGAGTACAAATTTCAGAACCATCTGGACCACACCAGAACGCGACATCGAAGTCATTGATCAGCGCCAACTACCACACGAGTTTGTGGTCGTGAAACTAAAGACTTACAAAGATGCTGATCTCGCCATCAGAAGCATGACAGTCAGAGGAGCTCCACTTATTGGTGCCACTGCTGCTTATGGTGTTTTCCTTGCGGTCCGTGAACTCATTGAAAAAGGCCATCAAGGCGCATTTCTCGATGAAGCTTTTTCAACATTGCGCGCATCAAGACCAACTGCTGTCAATTTATTTTGGGCACTAGACCGCATGCAAGCGGCACTCGATGAAGCCGATGACTTTTTAGAAGCCGCCTGGAATGAAGCCAATCTGATTGTAGAACAAGACATCGAAACCTGCAGGCTCATTGGTGTTCATGGCTTGCCATTGATTGAGGCAATAGCAGCACAAAAAAATGGTGCGCCAGTCAATATCTTAACGCATTGTAATGCTGGAATGCTCGGCTGTATCGAATGGGGAACCATCACCTCGCCTATTTATCAAGCCGTACAAAAGGGAATCGAGGTGCATGTTTGGGTAGATGAAACCCGACCACGCAACCAAGGAGCCAATCTCACTGCATACGAACTCACCAAGCACGGAGTGAAACATACACTGGTGGTAGACAACACAGGTGGGCACCTCATGCAGCATGGCATGGTAGATTTAGTGATTGTCGGTACGGATCGTACAACTCGACAGGGTGATGTTGCCAACAAAATTGGCACTTATCTCAAAGCGCTTGCGGCTAAAGACAACAATATTCCTTTTTATGTTGCGCTCCCTTCCACTACACTCGACATGGAAATCAATGACGGCCTGCGCGAAATTCCAATCGAGGAACGCGATGAGAACGAAGTTAAATATGTCATTGGCAAGAGTAAAGCCGGAAAAATTGAACCTGTCCTCATTTGCCCAGAAACTACTCCTGCTGCCAATTATGGCTTCGACGTTACGCCTGCAAGGTTGGTATCAGGTCTCATAACGGAAAGAGGCATTTGTGAAGCATCTGAGAAAGGGATTCTTTCGCTATTTCCAGAATATAAGTAAGTTCATTTGATGATTTCATGATTTGATGAATTGATGAATTGATGAATTGATCAAACAAAATATAAATAAAGTAGTAGATTACTCATCTCAAGATATCTAATTAATAGCAACTCTAAAGAATTGAAAATGAAACTGTTTAGAATTTTGTTTTGTTTAATTTTAACATTCACCCATTTTACTTTGCAAGCGCAAATTCAAGGCGTTTGGCACAGTAATTTTCAGGTAGCTGGGAAATCTTTACTCATGGATCTCGATGTAAAGGGCATCGGTCAAGATGGTTCAATCATAGTCAGTATTCCGGATCAGCCTAAAATGAAGCCACAAACCATGACTGACTTCGCCCTGTTTTCAGATAGCTTATGGTTCAGTTGGAAAGCCATTGGCCTGACCTATGCAGCAAATTTACAAGGTGATTCATTGATTGGAAAAATGTCTCAGGGCGGTATTACTTGGAAGGCCGTTTTCTATAAGGAAGTACAACAAATCAAAGAGGCACAAGGAAAGGCACAAGACCCCAAAGCACCCTTCCCTTATCAAGAAACTGAACTTTCAATTCCTGTTGCTAAAAAGATTCAAATTTCAGGAAATCTCATCCTGCCTGAAACCGAAAAAAACAGCAGTTTTCCGTTGGTCATTATGGTATCGGGCTCAGGGGCTCAAGACCGCAATTGTGAAATTTTAGGTCACAAACCTTTTTGGGTATTGGCCGATGATCTTGGTCGTCATCAGATTGCTTCGTTTCGCTACGATGACCGCGGCGTAGGAAAATCTGGCGGAAAATTTGAAACGGCAACACAAGTTGATTTCGGCAATGATTTAGTAGCAATTGTTCAATACTTCAAAAAAGCCTATCCAAAAGCCCAAATTTATATTTACGGACACTCTGAAGGCGGCATGACCGCTTTGCGTGCAGCAGTTCAAACTTCAGACATCGCCGGGATTATCGAAGCTGCATCAGTGGGTAACTCTGGAAAAGAAGTGCTAATAGAGCAACAATATTTAATCCCGAAAGCTAGCGGCTACTCAGAAACAGAAAGTCTTTGGAACCAAAGGTTGTATGTAGAAGGAGCTAAAATTGCCTTGAACTCAACGCAAGATCATTTTTCAAAACAATATGAGGCCTGGCTGAAAACCGTATGGGATAGCATTCCTAAGAAACTTTTAGACGGCGCGTCAATTGAAGATTTGACTGTACAAATGACTGCTTTTTTCAACAACGAATGGGCACGACAATTCTTAGCATTCGAAAGCGCAACTTACCTTCAGCAAATCAATCTTCCCTTCCTCATTATCAATGGAAGCAAGGATGTACAAGTTCCGCCGGTAGCAAATCAAATTGCTTTTAGAGCAAATATGAGTCAGCAATCCCTTACAAAAAGTACTTTTTACATCTTGGAAGGCACGAATCATTTATTCCAACAGTGCCAAACTTGTAGTTTGAGTGAATACGCTACACTTGAGCAAACCATTGATCCAATGCTCATTACGCGAGTTAGAGCATGGATTTTGGAACAGCAGAAAGCCCATCAATAAAACCAAAATTCTTTTGCATAATAGCTTGCATGTTTTCTTCGAGAAAAGTTTTGAAGGCCAACGCAACACCATTGTGCTTTTTCCCTTTCGGCCAGACAATGCGCCATGTCGATTCTAATGGCAAATCAGGAATTGGCGTAATAGTCAATTCACCTAGTTTCAATTCGTTTCGAATGCCTATTAATGGAACAATAGAAAATCCTAGGCCTGCAATTAATGCTTGCTTAACCGCCTCATTGCTTGTGAGTTCAATATTTCTTCTGATATGAATGTCATGACTCGCCAAGTAATCATCCATAGCTTTTCGTGTCGCTGAACCCGATTCTCTTTTAACCCAAGTAAGTTCTTCTAATTGCTTTCTCCAATTTTGTTGATCAATCTCAAGCGTTTTGTTTCCAACGAGATACAATTGATTTTTCATCAATTGAATTTCATCCAAATTGAGTCTATCTGGTAGAACTGACACGAGTGAAAAATCTGTTTCATTGCGCTCCAAATTAAGGGCCACATTAGCACGATTCGAAACGTCTAACACCAATTCAACTCCGGGATGTGCCTTCATGAAATCAGCCAACAAATAAGGAATAACATATTTACCTGTTGAAACAACACTAATACGCAAGCGACCACTTAACTGACCTTTGTATTGGGCAGTTTTGTAGTTTATGGCGTAAACCTCCTCCAATATTTTCTCAGCTGCAGCAGCAACCTCTTGGCCAAACTCTGTTACATAGAGCTTCTTATTGACAATTTCGGTGAGTGGAATGTCAAACTGATCCTGAAAATTCTTCAATTGAATGGAAACAGCAGGCTGCGTTAAAAAGAGTTCTTCAGCTGCTCTTGTGATACTTTGCTTCTGAACAATTTTTAAAAAGATACGAAGTTGATTGAGTGTATAGTTCATAACGTTTTGTAATGTTTGCAATATTATTATTATATATTTACTTATGCAATAAATGTGCCAAATTTGCATAAAATTCAGTTTATGCAAAATGAGTTAGCATTAATCCTGGGAGAATTTACTGTAGCAGAAGGTCGAGAACTATTGTGCAGTTTGCTTCAACAGAAAATTTCTTTTCATCACCGAAAAACAACCCAATACAGAGAAATGTTTGGTACTGAAAGCGCTGAGGCGCTTTTGCGTATCCAGGAGCTCAAAGCGATGAAGGAAAAACTCTTATTTGACTTCGAAAAAATGGATGCTCATGAAAAGCTTTTCATCAATGGTAACATTACCATCAGTAGTTCAGCTCATCAGCAAGCATCATAAAGAAGCTTTGATTTCACCGTATCTAGAGCCGCTCGGTATCCAAATTCAAACAATATGTGACTTTGATACCGACTTATTCGGGACCTTCGCTGGAGAAATCCCGAGACGTGAAGGCCCTAAGGTAACGGTCAAAGAAAAATGCTTAGCTGGTTTAGCATTTAGCGGCGCTCGAGCAGCCATTGCCAGTGAAGGTTCCTTTGGTCCTCATCCACAAATTCCTTTGCTCTGCGTCAATGAGGAATGGCTTGTATTTATAGACCTCGATCAAAAGCTAGAAATTTATGCGAGGTCTGTAAGTACCGAGCTTCATTACGGACACTTGAGCCACCTCGAAAAAGAGCAACTGCCTACCTTTTTAAAGCAGTATGAATTCCCTAAGCAAGGCATGGTGTTCAAACGCTACTCCGACCAAAAAATACTAGCTAAAGGAATTCAAGATACAGCACAATTGCAAGCTTTACTTGAAAGGAATCAAGACAACTGGCTACTTGAAACCGACCTGAGAGCACACCAAAATCCGTTGCGTCAACAAAACATCGAGAAAGCTGCAGCCGATCTTGCAGAACGTTTGCAAGCGCGTTGCCCACAGTGCACAACACCCGACTTTTCAGTAGTCAGAACCTCGGGTTTTTTGCCTTGTTCGTTTTGCCAACAAGCCACAAAAAGTTATGCAAATCTTCATTATGAATGCAAATGCTGTGGATTTCAAAAAGAAGAAAAACGAAAAGATCGTCTGGAGCTAGATCCGGAATTTTGTCCGCATTGCAATCCGTAAGTAATGATAAGAGAATCAAAATCAATCAAAATCAATCAAAATCAATCAAATAATAAATAAAGCAAGAATATGAACTTACAATTTTTGACACACGACCTCAGTAATCCTACCATCTTGTTTTTCTTACTTGGAATCTTGGCGGTCATCATCAAAAGTGACCTCGAGATACCTGAATCATCTTTCAAATTCATATCCCTTTACTTACTATTTTCAATAGGTTTTAGAGGTGGTCAAGAATTGCAGCACAGTCCTTGGACAGCTGAAATTGGGTGGTCTTTGGTCTTTGGGATGGCCATCGCGGCCCTGATTCCGGTGTATACTTTTTTTATCATTAAAAAACGCATCGGGATTTCTAACGCGGCTGCAGTTGCGGCCTCGTATGGTTCAGTGAGCGCGGTAACTTTTGTTGCGGCACTTTCATTTCTGGAAATCAAAGACTTGACCATGAACGGACACATGGTTGCCGTCATGGCTTTTATGGAGTTTCCGGCAATTATCGTTGGAGTGAGTCTTTTGAAAATTTATGACAACGAAGGGCCAAACATGGGAATTAAAGAGTTGCTCAGGCACTCATTAGCCAATGGCAGTGTGCTCATGATCATGGGGAGTTTGGTCATCGGACTTCTATCTGATAGCAAACAAGCTGCCGATATTGCACCGTTTACCACAGATATTTTTAAAGGATTCCTCGCTTTGTTCTTATTGGAAATGGGCATGACAACCGCACGCAGAATCAAAACATTCAAAACCCATGGCTGGTACATGGCACTTTTTGCGCTCATTATTCCTGCGATCAATGGTGTGGTTGTGGCTTGGCTTTCACAATTTATAACCACCGATGTTTCTAATAGGTTTGTATTTGCTGTCTTGGCGGCAAGCGCATCTTATATTGCGGTGCCAGCAGCCATGCGCTTAGCGGCACCAAAGGCGGACCCAGGGCTTTATATTCCGATGGCTTTAGGCCTCACTTTCCCCTTCAATATCTCTTTGGGGATGCCAATTTATTTCTGGATTATCGAACTAAGTTAGCCTGTAAAAACTGCCATTTAAGCCAAAGTTGTTCTGTTTTAGCCATGTAATTGAGCGCTTTGAGTTCGGCCTGAAACGCAGCAATTTCACGGGCATTGATCATAAACAAAGTACTTTCACCCGTATTGAACATATTTAATTCTGCATCTAGTAGTTTTCTTGTGCTCTTGGCATTTTCCGTATAAATTTCTAACTGCTGAACAGCATTCAAATAATCATTTCTGGCTGAAAGCAATTTGGCTTTGAGACTTGCTTTTTGATCCAAGCGTTCAAATTGAGTTTGCTCAATTTTGAGTTGAGTTTGCTGATAAGCTGCTCTTTCTTTTCGATAAAGTAACGGCATCTGAGCGGTGATTCCCCATTTGTAATCGTTGATTGAAATTTGAGCAAACGGGTTGTATTGAATGGGCTCATTTAGAAAGTTGTAATTGACACTTAAGGTCGGCTTCAATTGTTCTTTGGCAAATTTCTTTTCAACATCGAGCGCCTCGAGTTTAAAATCAATGATAGCCAAATAAGGATGATTCTGGACAACAGAATCTAGGGGTGCCGCAGTAATTAACTTGGTGCCTTGTTGTTCCATTGCTTTGATATCGATAGGAAGTGTCGTTTCATTTATTTCTTGCGGGATTCCTCCTGCCTTCCACAAAAAGCGGTTCAGATTGGCAGTTGCATTTTGAATAGCAGCCAACTGTTCGGTATACGCGGCATTTCTGGTTTGAAATTGAATGGCTGCTTCAACTGTATCAATGACAGGTCTGTCACCGAGCTCTGCCATGCGCTTAATGGCCGTAAGTCTGATCGCAGAGACATCAAGTGCCTCCTTTAGAATTTGCAAACTATGGTATTGTTCGAACCAATGCCAATAAGCATAGCCAGCTTCAAACAAAAGTTCATTGAGTGCCAGACGTTTTTCTAATTCACTGCTTTGCTGAAAAATATTGGCCTTTTGAAGTTCAGCCCTGCGCTCGTCAATCAATAAACCATTTCCAAGATTCGCTTCAATACCGCCGTACCATAAACCATTGGTTGGGGTGGCACCCTGCGGATCTAAGTAAGTTCCGCGATTTTGCTCAAGACCCGTTTTTAAACTCAGGCCATACCAAGTCGGAACTTTTAGTTGGGCATCTGAGAGGCTGTAGTATAGCTTGTCGCCGTAGTATTTTTGATTGAGGTCATAGTTGAGCTTAGGGTCAAAACCGCCTCTTGCCTTCAAGACATATGTTTCTGCAAACTCCGGGATTAAATTGGCTTGCTTGGCTAAAGGGTGCTGCTCGAGAACGGTCAGTAGAAATGCCTCCGGACGAATCAGTGTATTTTGACCGAACAACAGAAGCGGCGCACAAAACAACAAGCATACGAGTAAGTTCCTATTTCTCATCTTTTTTCTCTTTAGCCGTTGTTTTGTCTGAGTCTTTGTTCGTTTTGTAGTAATCTGGCGGGAAGCCGTTGACATTTCGCCATAATTCATACCAAATCGGCACATCCTTGAGCAAGAGCATCGAATAAGCACCGCCTCCTACACGCAAGGCAGTTGGCCAGGTTTTATCCTTTTTGTCTGGTGAAACCAAAATTCTGAATTCTCCATTTTCATTGGCAAACTGATCGATGGCAAATACAACACCACCATAGGTTCCATAACTTGTATTTGGCCAACCAGAAAAGACGATAGCAGGCCATCCGTCAAACTGAATGCGGACATGCTGCCCAACTTCTATAAGTGGTAAATCCATTGGTTTAACATACATTTCTACTGCTAAATCGTAGTCAGTTGGCATAATTGTGGCAATGGCACTGCCTTGCTTGATGGTTTCGCCGATTCCGCTAGATAACGTTTTGGTAATGCGCCCGTCTTGAGGTGCCAAAATATAATACATGCCATTTCTGATAGAGTAATTGGCTACCTTGCTTTGCATTTTACTCACATCGATTTCTGCCTCATACATACTTGAAAGCGCCGTGAATTTATCCGACTCTGCTTTAGCTACTTCGTCCTGAAACTTAGTTTCTACTGAATTCAATTCTACTTTGGCATCAATGATGTCATTGCGGCTTTGTAATAATTTTTGCTGCGCGCCGATCATGCTGGCTTGTGCTCTTTGATAGGCGACTTTTCTGACTTCAAGTTCAGTTTTTGACTTTAAATCCTCCTTGTATAATTTTTCAAAACGCTCATATTGCTCTTTAGCAATTTGATAATTCAGCATAGCGGCTTGGTTTTCTATACTATCTGCCTTGAGTTTCAGTTGAGCCTGTTGAGCCTTGATTTTAGCCTGCTTTACTTTTAATTTTCCAGTTTCTATCAACGCATCAATACGTCGATCCAAAGATTGGACTTTATCGCCGTAAGAAACCACACTTAGTTCTTTACTTTTTAACTGCTGCTGACTTCTGCCTACGAGTAGTGGATCGAAATAGTCATCTTTGATTTCGGACAAAAACAAGATGGTATCACCGCGCTTTACGAGGTCTCCCTCCTTGACAAACCACTTTTCAATTCGGCCAGCGATAACGGCATTGATGGTTTGAGGTCTTTGCTCTGGTCTGAGGGTGAGGATTTTTCCGTTTGACCTCACATTTTGCGTCCAAGGCAGAAAAAGGATGACAAAAACTATGAGCAGGAGGGCATAAATGGTATTGCGCAACAATTTTTGTGACGGAGCTTTCAATACCTCCTGAACCTTCAGGCCTTCGAGCGAAATTGGATTCTGATTCTTTGGTGATAAGTTTAACATCTCTTTGAGTATATACAGTTCAGAAATAGTTACAATTGAGAAAGGGAATAAACCGCGGTGGTTTTGTCCTTTAGCGCATCTGTTGTGGCACTTAAAATGACTGTGCAATCAGAGTGCTGATCTAAGTACGCAAAGACAACTGCTTGTTGCTCTTGGGTGAGGTATTGATAATGCGTATCCCAAAGCAATAAAGCAGGTTTAGAAAGCAAAGCTCTGATGATAAGAATGAGTGCGACCATGGTTCGGTTCAAGGCACCCGCCTCAGGGTTCAAAATAGACTGATATCCGTCTGGTAAGTTTAAAATTAACGGAGCCAAACCAAGTTTTTCAGATAGCTCGATGACCTCTTGGGTGGAGATGGCTCTTCCCATGGTTAGGTTATCCATGACGCTGCCATAAATGATTTGATCTTGCTTGAGACATGTTGCCATGCGGTTTCTAAGTTGGTCTACTTTTAAGTTTGTTGTCGGGATGCCTTCAATCAATACGGATCCGGAAATGGGCTCGGTTATAGCCGAAATGAGCAAGAAAATACTTTGGCTGCGATGGCCTTCAGGATCAAGCAGTAAATACTTTTTACCTGCTTCAAAATCTAGATTTAGGCCTTCAAACAACAACTGGTTGCTCCAACTCGTTTGGTAACATACATTTTGAAAAGAGACGCCAAATTTCGTTTGCTGCTGATCGAGCTCGAGCCCCTCATTGGATTCAAGACTGAGGTCCGTGACTTCGCCAATTTTTTCTATGGCCGTTAAGACATCATAAACCACCTCCAAACTAACAATCAACTTTTCGACTGAATTGAGCACCAAAACGATGATGATCTCTGCCGCTACAAATTGACCAATATTCATTTGCTGCGTAAGCACCAATAAACCACCGATGATGAGTAAAGCGAGTGCAATCAATACCTTAAAGCCAATCAAATATTTGTACTGTTGAACAAGTACTTTGAAATGTGTTTCTCTGGCTTTCAGGTAGCCTTGCAGATAGGAATCAGTGCGATTCAATAAAATATCTTTCTGACCCAAAAATTTAAAAGTGATGCGGTTTCTAGCAATTTCTTCAAGCCAATTAGCCACTTTGTATTTGTACTTAGACTCTTCAAGACTGCTCACGAATCCACGTTTGGCAGTCAGTCTGAAAATGAACAATAAGAGGAGGAGGAGCGCAAAACCAAAAATGATGAAAAAGGGATGGTAAAATGAAAGTAAGATGAGGCCAAACAAAATTTGTAATGAGGCTGCGGTAAAATCTATGAGCAGTTTTGAAATGCCCTTTTGAATGGTAAGTGTATCAAAAAAGCGGTTGGTCCATTCAGGAGCGTAGCGCAACAAGAGTTCTTTGAGCTGAATGGCAGGCATACGGGTTGCAAATTCAAGCGCCGAACGCGAAAAGATACGTTGTTGCAGGTTTTCGGTAATACGTAACTGTGCAATATTCATAAACCCTGAAAAACCGATGGCCAATACCACTAGGCCAACCAATAAAAACCAAGAAGTGCTCACTTTACCTGCTTGCACAAAATTGATAATGGCCTGAATACCTAATGGTAAACCCAAACTCAGGATACCACCTACTATGGCAAACAAATAAATATCTCGGATATCTCTGCTATCGGGCTTTAATAGTGCCCAAAAGCGTTGAAATGGTTTGCTGACATCTTTATTCATGATGGAGGTATTTAAAAAGTAATTGCTTATAAAAAACATAGACCGCATCCTCTTGTTCAGAGCAATTGGTGACTTCTGGTAAATGTTGCGCAAAAAAGCGCTGCTGCAGACTTCCTTCTAAAATTGTCGTCACGAGCATTTGCGTATAGTTACAATTCGGTTGATAGTCAAGAATGAGCTTGGCTAGAAAATTTACCACATCTGCGTAAGTTTGGTGATAACCTGTTTGGTGGTCGTTGTCAACGGCTTTGGTCAGGAGCACCTTTGGAGCTTCATGGATGACGATACGTTGCAGTCTCCTTTCATTGGCGGTTGATAAATCAGCTGAATTCGGGTTGATGATGATGGCCAAAGCTGTTACTAATCTTTCTTTTGGGTCGCCGGCCTGAGCCTCGAGCAACAAACGGCATTCTAGCCTGCCCCAATACCAATTGACCAGATAAAGCAGTAATTTTTGCTTCGAGGAAAAATAACGGTAGACAGACGCTTCGGTTGTGGCTGCAGCTTGCGCTAGTTTCTTGAAAGTAAACTGTTCGAAACCTAATTCGTCAAACAAAATAATACTGTTTTCAATGAGCCTTTTACCCAAACTCGTTGCCTGCGGATTGCGCAACGCAATTTGCTCTAAAACAGGTATCTGAAAACGATCAATCAGGTTCATAGCACTAACTTTGGTGCAAAAATAATAGCAAAACTATCATTGATTAAAAGTTTTATTATTACATATTTTAATGAAGTCTATAAGAAAAATTATAGCTCATAAAAAAAGCCGCCTTTCGGCGGCTTTGACTACTGTTTCAAGAGGAACTAATTGCTTACTAAACCCATGCTCTGATCGATCCTCTTTACTTTGGAAGTTTTACAGTTGTAAAATTTGAAAAATCAGTAGTGTTCTATTGAACAATACAAAGATGCAAGGATGAGCTGAATAGAATAATGATTTAAAGCTTCATAAAAAGCTGATTTATGTCAGTAATTTGACTTAGCCAAGGACTATTATTTCGTTCTAACCCCAACGATATTCGGTAAACGCCAGAAATGATTGTTGTCGTCGCGCTCCCAGGTTGTTGACACCCAAGAACCCACCTTTTCAATGCAGTGGCCATTGACATCAATTAGCAAACTGGTTTCTGGGCCGCCTTCTAAATAAATAGCATCGTGTAAGCCGTAAGGCATGGCAGTCATGAAGCTGATCATTTGGTTATGTGTGTAAGGAGACCTCGTAAATATGAGATAAAACCAACCTTTTTCATCCTCGGCAGCTACAAGCATGCTGCAAGATTGTATTTTTTTCTTCCAAAACATCGGGTTGCCATTGCAATCAATCATGCGTAGGCCTTGCGCAAAACCCGTGAAATTTTGCTGCTCTTGCTGCCAATTGGCGCAAGTTAAATCTAGAATTTCAATATTTGAACGATTGGTATTTGCCTTAGGCCCAAGCGCCAGCATGAGGTTGAAATTCTCTAGCAAATTTGGATTGTTATAATGCTTGCCATTTTGAAGATAAGCCCTGCTTTGCAGTGGTTTGGCCAAATTATACATACCGGCGTTGAAGGATACTAATAAATCAAAGGTGTCGGCCCAAGTGTATAAGTTCCTGCTGATTGAATCGTGCTGAGTAGCCGAAAATAGATCGAAACGAAATTGTTGAGGATCCATTCTGAGTATCGAAATTTTGGAATCGCCAATAAATGATTTTTGAGGAGCAGCAACTTCGCGATACTCCATGCCTTTTGTGAGTTCAACCCAATTGGAATAATCTGGCTTGGGTTCTTGTTGATCTTGCTGACTATATGAGCAAGCCGTAAAAAGAAATAAAATGGAGAGAAAGCAAAAGAGTTTAGTCATGATGGCCAATAGGTATTTGAACAAAGATAAGGATTTGGGAGCTTGAAATTAAGTATCTTTACTTCTCCATATTATTCTGACGATGAGAGCTCTTATTCTATTTCTTCTAATTTCAAACTTTGCCCAGGCGCAAGGAATTTCTAAGAAAAATATCCTTCAAGCCAAACGCTACACTTCCAATGCCATTCAATTATTTAATGAGGGCCAGAGTGTCAATGCCTACATGCTTTTAAGCCAAGCCTATAACCTCGACTCTACTAATTTGCAAACCCTTTTTTGGTTAGCCACTACTGAATTCGACTTACGCGCATACAACGATGCGCAAATTCATATCCAAAAAGTACTGCAAGTATCGGGCGCAAAAGCTACCCTTGAAGACCTCACGCTTGCTGCCCAAACTCATATGGCACTTAATTTTCATAAAGAAGCCTTACTAGAATTAGCGCAAGCAAAAAAGCTGCTCAAAAACGAAAAAGACTTCCAAACTTTAGGTTTAGCTACGCTACAACAACAATGCGAATTTGCATTGGCTGCCTATCAAGGTGGAGCTGTCCAGAACCAAAGAGCTTTACTCGGAGCCAACCTCAACACTAAATACGACGAATACGGCCCAATCTTTCACCCAACAAACGGTCATTTGTATTTTACTTCTAGAAATCCAGATACCAAAGGCGCAAATCTTAACCCAGATGATCAACGCTATTTTGAAGACATCTACGAAGCAACTCCAGACCCTGAAACCAAGGGCGCTTGGGTCAAACTTTTTGAGAATTATGAAATCATGAATACCCAAGGTTTTGATGCACTATCTTATATTTCAAAGAATGGCCTTTATGCACTGGGTACTGTAAATACTACCGCATCTGTAGAACAAAATACCGAAAGCTCAGATATTTTTGAACTCACTACTGAAAAAGCCGGAACCTGGGATGACAAACAAATCATCCGCTCGATTGCTGGCCTAAACCTCAGTTATTTTGAAGGCTCCCCTTCCCTAACCGACACCCTCTGGACCGACGGCGATAATTTCACAATTGAACTGTATTTTGTCTCAGACAGACAGGCTGAAAAATATGCCACAGAAATTTATATGCTCAAGAACACAAACGGCGTCTGGCAAGAAACAGCCATGCCTCTTGCACAAGGCATCAATACAGAAGGTCGTGAAACCACGCCATTTGTAAGCCCCGATGGGCAATGGCTTATTTTCGCCTCTGACACACATCCTGGCATGGGCGGCTATGACCTTTTCTATTGCCACCTCGAAGACGGCAAATGGTCTGCGCCACAAAACTTAGGTGCGCAAATCAATACTTCTCTGGATGACACCCATCTTCAAATTGACTGGAAAAACAACAAGATTATTTGGGCTAGCGTGAGTGACCTTGAGGGTGTATTTAGCTACAATCTTTTTGAGGCACCCCTTCAAACTTTGCCTCAACAGTTTTTCATTCCAAAACCTGAATAGTGCCGCGTTATTTTATTTCTTTAGCCTATAACGGCAGTGCTTACCACGGTTGGCAAATTCAACCCAACGCAACAAGCGTTCAAGAAGAAATTGAGTCAGCACTTTCAAAATTACATGGCAATCAAAAAATAGAAGTGGTGGGTTGTGGCCGCACCGATGCCGGTGTTCATGCCCAGCAGTATTTCCTGCACACCGATTTACCTCTTACTTGGGATCCACAACAACTGATTTTTAAGCTCAATCGCATGACTCCCCCAGACCTCGCTTTTTTTCAGGCCTGGGAAATGCAACATGACCTGCATGCACGCTTTGATGCGACGCAAAGAACTTACCGCTACTTTATTCACCAACAAAAAAATCCTTTCAAAGAACAGTTTAGTTGGTATGTGCAAAGCCACCTCGATTTTCAGGCCATGAATGAGGCTGCACTGCATTTATTGGGTGTCCAAGATTTTGGTTCATTTTCAAAGCTACACACCGATGTCAAGACCAACATCTGCGAAGTTTTTAGTGCCCAATGGCACACCGCAAACAACGAAATTTTCTTTGAAATTTCAGCGAATCGTTTTTTGCGCAATATGGTGAGGGCCATTGTCGGAACGCTCATTGAAGTTGGGCTAGGTAAAATTTCGGTCGCTGACCTACCGGCTATTATAGCTGCAAAAGACCGTTCAGAAGCGGCTGTATCAGTGCCTGCACATGGTCTTTTCCTGTGGGAAATCACCTATGCACAGGCTCCTGAATTTCATGCAACTCACTAAAAATTAATCGGGCTGACTCAATTCCCACTCGCGGTAAAGATCAAAATAGCTTTTGGTTTCTAAAATAATCGCTCCGCCTAGTGTATCGCCATATTTAGCGGGCAAACCACCAGTGTAAACTGTAATTCGGCCAATGGCACTACTTGGTACATTGAATACCTCATTGGATTTGATGCCATCAAGCATATAAATCATGTCGCCCTTTCTTGCACCTCTGAACATAAGACCTCCGTCTTCGTCTTTTTTAATATCAGAGTTAGAGTTTGCCACCATGTCAACCACACTGAATTTATCGGGTCTGAATTTGATTTGCTTAGAGCTAATGGTCATCATGGGCACCTCGCTGATCTGAATGCGGGCCTTTTCATAACGACCGCCATTTAAACGGATGGCTTCAGTAACTTGTGTTTTGGAAGCAAAATACATGTTGCCTGCGTTGGCATAAGCATCAATGAAAACCTCAACACTTACCTTTTCAGTACTGTCTTTTTGAAAATAGCCAGCTACTTGATAAGTACCTGCCGGAACACCAACAATTCTGAAACGTCCTTCTTCGTTGGACAACGCCAAATAGACATGGCCATTTTCACGGATCATGGCTTTTGCACCTGCAACAGGTTGTTGGGTATCAAAATTGATAAAAGTACCGATGACGTCACCAGTTCCAGATTGGGCAACTGTGTTTATGGCTGCTACGAGCGTCCACACAAAAAAGAAGTTTTTCATAAGCATGTTTTCTTCAAAGATGCTCGAGAGAAACTTTTTCCATAAAAATTACTGAGCGATGCTCGCGCTTGCTGTCGGGATCTCGCGGTCAACCTTCTTGAAAAGACCTTGCAATACTTTGCCTGGACCTACTTCAATGACTTCAGAACAGCCGTCGGCCAACATGTTTTGCATGATTTGAGTCCAGCGGACAGCACCTGTTAATTGCGTCACTAGGTTTGCTTTGATTTGTGCAGGGTCAGTAACTGCTTGCGCATTGACATTTTGATAAACAGGGCAACTTGGCGTTGCAAAATGTGTGGCTTCAATGGCCGCTGCTAATTCTTCACGAGCAGGCTCCATGAGCGGTGAGTGGAAAGCACCACCAACTTGTAAAACAAGTGCGCGTTTTGCTCCGGCCTCAGTAAGCGCCGCGCATGCTGCTTCAACAGCAGGCACACTTCCTGAAATAACGAGCTGGCCTGGGCAATTGTAATTGGCTGCCACCACGACGCCTTCAATTTCAGAACAAATACGCTCAACCACTTCGTCTTCTAGACCAAGAATGGCAGCCATAGTGGATGGCTCAAGCTCACAAGCCTTTTGCATGGCAGCCGCACGCTGAGCAACCAAGCGCAAGCCGTCTTCAAAAGAAAGTGTTTTGTTGGCTACCAAAGCTGAAAATTCACCTAAAGAATGACCCGCCACCATGTCTGGCTGAAAAGAATCACCAAGACAAGCCGCTAAAATTGTGCTGTGTAAAAAGATTGCGGGTTGCGTTACATTGGTTTGCTTGAGTGCTTCTTCAGAGCCTTCAAACATGATGTGTTGGATATCGAATCCGAGTATGTCATTTGCCTTCGCAAACATAGAGCGGGCAAGTTCTGATTGTTCATAGAGGTCTTTGCCCATTCCTGTGAATTGAGCGCCTTGACCAGGGAATACATATGCTTTCATGCTAAAAATTTGAGGGTAAAATTAATAAAACCCCTTAATTAGAGCTGCCCTTCTGAATGATACTTCCCATTTTTGAAAATACGCACCTTTTGTAGAATGCCGTCTTGATCATAATCGTAAACCTTTCCGTCAAAGAGTTGGCCGTTTTTAAACTCGCCATCCATCCAAATTTCATCGTTCGTGTTATAGACTTTGTTGTAGCCGTTCGGAACAAAACGCAAACCCTTCATTTTTGGATTACTCAAGTGTGGTGGATAAATATTCTGATCTCGGGTAGGTGTATGAACTTGTACTTGTTGTACTTGCTTCGGGCTCGCTTTTTGAGCGGCTCCTATTTTTCCGGTTTCATCAATTTGGAATGACGTTAAAAGTTGTCCGTTTTGATCATAACGAGCAACCTTTCCCCTGACCTGTCCGGCTTTAACAGTATAAGTAAGCGCTAAACTTCCGTTCGGATGGTAGTGCTGAACCAAACCGCTCTCTTGACCTTCATTATTATAATTTGCTTTATAAGCCACTTGACCATTTTCATAGTAGCGCGTCAGTAGGCCTTTGTAGCCGTTTTTACTGAAGGTCCCTTGCTCAGCAACTTTTCCGTTGCTATGATACCGCGTGAAGGCGCCTTCGGGCCTGTTGTCTGTATAGTTTCCTTTGAGCTTTGGTGTCGTGCCGTCTGGGAAATATTTGATCCAAACGCCTTGCTTTCTCCCATTGATGTAATAACCTTCCTCAACCTTTACATCTTTTGCAGTGCCTGATTTTGGAAAATCTTTACCCGTAAAGACCCACTTTCCTTCGCGTTTACCCGAAGAATTGCGCTTATTTTGAGCATGGAACTGGATGCTTAAAAAAAGACAGAAAAGGCAAGTTATTGTACGTAAAATCACAACGCCAATTTACGAATTTTGGCTAACTTTGATTTTCTATGCAGAGCATCGATCCAAAAGATTTACCAATACAGCGTTTGCACCAACTTTTGCTTGGTGCCATTGGCCCTCGCCCCATTGCGTTTGCGGCCACCATTAATGCCAAAGGCGAGCACAATCTTGCGCCGTTTAGTTTTTTCAATGTATTTTCTGCAAACCCACCCATTTTGGTCTTTTCACCAGCCAGATCCGGGCGCACCGGGCAAAGCAAAGACACTTATAATAACGTCAAAGAGGTACCTGAGGTCGTGATCAACGTGGTCAATTACAACATGGTGCACCAAATGAGTTTAGCTAGCTCGCCCTATGCCCCTGAGGTCGATGAATTTGTAAAGTCAGGCTTCACAGCTTTAGCCTCTGAAAAAATCAAGCCCCACCGTGTAGCGCAAGCCCCGGTTCAGTTTGAGTGCAAAGTAAATCAAGTCATTGAGCTTGGCCAAGAAGGTGGTGCGGGCAACCTCATCATTTGCGAAGTTGTCCAAATACACATCGACCCTACTGTTCTCAATGAACAAGGCCTCATTGACCAACAAAAAATTGATCTTGTAGCTCGCATGGGTGGTGATTGGTATTGCCGTGCCGATGTCAACTCCATGTTTGAAATCAAAAAACCCATCACAACTTGCGGCATTGGCTATGACGCACTGCCCCCAGACATCAAAGCAAGTGAAGTACTCAGCGCCAATGACCTCGGTCAATTAGCAGGCATAGAAGCCCTTCCTAACGAAACCGATGTCAACGAATACAAACTCATAGAATTAGCGCCACTTTTCCTCGAACTCGAAGACGACGCCCAAGCTTTAGAAAAAGCACTCCATCTACAAGCCAAAGAATTGCTCGCTCAAAATGAATTAGAAGCCGCATGGCTCACACTTTTATCGTTTAACAACTAACAATCCTATCCATGTTCAAATTTACCGGAACCATTAAGGTCATTCAAGACACCCAAAAAATCTCAGATAAATTCCAAAAACGCGAGTTTGTTGTCACAGATACTACTTCTATGTATCCACAAGATATCATGTTTCAAGCTACCCAAGACAAATGCAATATGCTTGATCAATTCCAAGTCAATGATAGCGTTGAAGTATCTTTTAACCTCCGCGGCCGCGAATGGACTTCACCACAAGGCGAAGTAAAATATTTCAATACTATTGAAGCTTGGCGCATCGAGAAGCAAGGCCAAAGTCAAGGAATGGGCATGCCAAGCTCGGGACCTTCTGCTATGTCTTTAGGCTCAGATCCAATGCCAGGTGCAGCTGCTAGCAGCTCAGAAGAAGACGACGATCTTCCGTTCTAAGCATAATACGGTCTAAAAAATACCGAGGGCCAAACCACTACCGATCAAAATACTCAGGAGTTTCAATAAATTGAACTTGTGGTTTTCTGTGGTTTCAAAAATAATCGTAGTTGAAATGTGCAAAAACATCCCGACCACAACGGCTAAAATGAGCTGAACATTCAAACCAAGCTGTTCGGTGGTGATACCAAGCCCTAGCAGCACACCAAGTGGTGTCATAAGTCCGAAAGCTAACAAGATGAGCCAAGCATTTCTCTTTTGAAGTTTGGTAGCCAACAAAAGCGTCATGAGCGCAATAGCCACCGGGATTTGATGGAAAATGATCCCCCACAAGAAACTACCATTAAATTCGGCTTGGTGGTTTGGGTCAATGCCAATTTGCAACATATTCCCTAACGGAATACCTTCAATGACAGAGTGTACAGAAAGTGACACAAATAACGCCCAAGGCATGGCTTGCCCTTTGTGAACATGCACATGACCATGCTCAATACCACCAGAGAAATACTCTAGCACCAACTGCACTAAAAAACCTAATAGTATAAAAACGCCTACCTGAAAAGTAGGTAGCACTTCAGTATGTGCATGCGCATGCCCTTCGTGTGAACCATAAAGTTCTGGAAGCAAATGCTGAAAAATGACGGCCAATAAAAAACCGCCACTAAAAGCCAACGCCAATTTGATATATTGATTTTTGTTGGTGGCTTTAAAATAACTAACTACAGCACCGCCTAAAACAACCGAGGCAATCAGAAGGAGTTCTACGACGTAAAAATTCATGGTTTCTTTTTTGCAATTAAAATAAGGCGATCGCTGTTCTCCGGATTGAAAGGCGCAAGATCATAAGTTCCGTAAGTATTCAATAATTCAAAACTTGGTTCTAAAAGTTCTTGAAAATCGGATAAACTCAGGGCCTGAACCCGCTCTGTATACGGGCCAATAGTTTGGTCGTGCTGCGGATCTTGGATGCTGATTTGTTTAAATATGTGTGTTTTGTCGGCCCATCGTTTGATTTTAAAATTGATGTCGCCTCGTGAAACGCTTTCTTCAGCTACCAAATTTTGACGAACCTTTTGTGCATTGAAAAAGTCAATGACCAGTATTCCATTTGGTGCTAACATGGTCCCGATTGAGGCGCAAACCTTGTGATTATCGGCTAGCGCATCAAAATAACCAAAACTCGTGAAGAGGTTAAATACGGCTGCAAACTGCTGATTTTCGATGACTTCTCGCATGTCATGAACCATGAAATCGAGATCGAGGCTTGGCTGCAGTTTTGGAAATTCTAGGGCAGCTGCAATGCTTTGTGGCGCTAAATCAGCACCTAATACTTTGAAGCCTAATTCTGCTAGCGTTACTGCGTGCCGACCTTTGCCGCAAGCTAAATCTAGAACGGATGCACCAGGGGCCAATGCGAGCTTTTCAACAAGCTTTTGAATAAAAGCACGCGCTTCACTGGCATCTCTGTTATTATAAAGCAAGTGATAATAAGGGGAGTCAAACCACTCGGCAAACCATTCTTTCTTCGGCATAGTGCAAATTTACAACTTTCTTTTCCTAATTTCGAGCCATGTTACGCATAGGACTTACCGGTGGAATTGGCTCAGGCAAAAGTTTGGTCGCGGCTGTATTAGAACACATGGGCTATCCTGTTTTTTATTCAGATCAAGAAGCAAAAGCACTTTATAACGAGGACGACCTGCTTCAAAAAGAGTTATGTGCACTGATAGGTTCTGCGCTGTACGTCAAGGGCATTTTTCAAAAAGAAGTGCTGAGCCAAGCGCTGTATAACAACCCTCAACTCAAAAAAGAAATTGAAGCACGCGTGCATCCGTTGGTGCGCAAGCGCTTTGAAACTTGGGCTCAGGCTCAAAAAAGCAAGCTTGTTTTCAATGAAGCTGCAATTTTGTTTGAAACAGGAGCGTATCAACAATTCGACGCTACGGTGCTAGTGTGTGCACCACTCCAATTAAGGATAGACCGCGTAAAGAAAAGAGATGGTCTCGAAGAGTCTGTTATACAACAGAGAATAAATGCGCAGTGGGCTGATGACAAAAAAAGGGAACTCGCCACCTATATTATTGAAAACGATGGTCGACCAATTCTTGAGCAAATTGAAAGCTTTCTAAAAAGCCTTAATACACCATCTTGATGCTGATGCTCTTGTTTTGTTGCAGATTGATGGCGCAATCGTCAAAACTTGGTACCGTGAGTTTGGGCCTTACATTATTTGAAAACGCATAGGCTTCCGTAGGAATCGCAAAGAAATTTTTATCACAAATCTTGTTTTGATTTTCATCGTGATACACGACGATTGAATATTTTCCGGCTTCTAGATCAGCAAAAACGAAACTTACCTCTCCTTTCTGGGCATTCACTCTGGCCAAACGGTGTGTCTTGCCTGCTTGTGTGAAAACTTCTGGGTTTTTATACAGAGCAAATTCAATGAGTCCTTTAGCATTACTGATGGCCGTGACCGTTACGCGCAAATCAAACTTTTGCGCTTGTAACTGATGTTGCTTGACTCGTGTTGTTTTTTTTGAATGATTTTCTAGGGAAAACCAAGAAAGCAAAAAAGAAAGCAGCAAGATCATTGATTTCATATCAACTGGAATAATTAAATGATGCTAAAGGTATAATTGAATGAGCCTAAATTAAAAAGAAGATTAATCGGTGAGTTTGATGTTTAATCCGATGTTGAATTGCAGGTTTTTCAAGACCAAGCTTTCTTTATTGAAAAGCTGCTGCCACTCATTGAAGGCACCCACTTCAAGGCCATTGCTTAAATCTCTGAACCCGCGGTAGGCAGAAGCCCTGATCCCGATGCGCTTGACAGGATTCCATTGCAAATAAGCAAAATAGCCCATGTCTAGTTTGGCTTGTGTATGCTCACCCACTTCAGTGCTTAACAAAATGGGTTCTGTTGCGCCCGGATAATACGCATAAAAATCTTTTTGCATTTGCCCTTGCACCCGATAGCGATATTGCAAACCGCCGCCTGCATGCACGCTGAGCACCTTTAGTTCTAAACCTATTGGCAGCGTAAGTAATTCACCAGTTGCCACCTTGTTACAAAGCAGCAAGTAAGAAACCCCACCTGGATCTGTGGCCCACTCAGTGGTCTGATACGCTAAGTTTTGATGCGCGTAACCTAGTCCACTGTAAAGTGTCATGACTTTCAAGAAAGTATAGCCGAACTGAACCTCACCACCTGCCGTTGCTTTCCAAAAAGATTTTGGATCAAAGGGTTGTTGGCTCAGTGCATAAACCTGCTGAAATTCTTGTTTATTGGCACCAATTTCTGCCTGAAGATTCCAGCGCCATTGAGCGCTGAAATCAAAAGAGCAAAATAAGATCGTTAGAAAAATCCCGAAACGAAACATAGGCTTAACCTAAGAAGGGGTAGCGATAATCTGTTGGTGGAACAAAGGTTTCTTTGATGGTACGCGCAGAAACCCAACGCAATAAATTCATGGCTGCACCCGCTTTGTCATTGGTTCCTGAACCACGTGCGCCACCAAATGGTTGCTGGCCAACAACGGCACCTGTTGGTTTGTCATTGATGTAGAAATTACCTGCAGCGTTCGCCAATTTAGTAGTGGCCAATTGAACGGCATAGCGATCTGTGGCAATGATTGAACCCGTTAGGGCATATTCTGAAGTTTGATCAAGGAGTTCTAGGGTTGCCTCAAATTCGGCATCTGGATAGACGTAAATAGTGAGTACTGGCCCAAAAATCTCTTCGACCATGGTGCGGAATTTTGGATTGGTTGTGACAATCGTGGTAGGCTCAATAAAATAACCTTTCGATTTATCGTAGTTTCCGCCAGTAATGATTTGAGCGTCTGGTTGTGTTTTTGCGTAGTCAATGTAAGCAGCAATTTTATCAAAAGCGCGTGCATCGATGACCGCATTCACAAAGTTAGCGCTGTCTTCAGGGCTACCCACTTTGAAAGATGCTACTTGGGAAACAAAGATTTTTTGAACCTCTGGCCACAAACTTGCTGGTACATAAGCTCTGGAAGCCGCCGAACATTTTTGACCTTGGAATTCAAAGGCGCCTCTTGATAAAGCCGTAGCTACTTCAGCAGCACCAGCACTTTGATGAACAATGACGAAATCTTTTCCGCCCGTTTCACCGACAATGCGCGGATACGTTTTGTAAGCGTCGATATTGGCTCCGATAGTTTTCCAGAGGTTTTTGAATACGGCCGTTGAACCCGTAAAGTGCAAGCCTGCGAAATCAGGGTGCTTGAACACGATATCTCCGGCTGTTGGGCCATCGACGGTGATCATATTTACAACACCTGCAGGCAAACCAGCCGCTTCAAAAAGCTCCATAATCACTTGAGCAGAATAAACTTGAGATTCAGCAGGTTTCCAGACAACTACGTTACCCATGAGGGCCGGAGCTGCACAGAGGTTAGCTGCAATTGAAGTAAAATTGAAAGGCGTAATTGCGAATACAAAGCCTTCTAGTGGTCTGTATTCTAGACGGTTCCACATGCCAGGCAAAGACTCAGGTTGTTCTTTGTAAATCTGGGTCATGTACTGGACATTAAAGCGGAAAAAGTCAATGAGCTCACAGGCTGCATCGATTTCTGCTTGGAATACATTTTTGGATTGCGCCAACATGGTTGCGGCATTCATGCGATCGCGGAAAGGACCCGCTAATAAATCAGCAGCACGCAAGAAAACAGCAGCGCGTTCTTGCCAAGGAAGCGCAGCCCAAGCACTTTTTGCTTGAAGTGCAGCTGCGATAGCAGCCTCGACATGTGCAGCATCTCCCATACTGAAATGACCCAATACCGTTTGGTGATCGTGCGGCATGGTCATGGCCACTTTATTGGCGGTGTGCACCTTTTGATCACCAATGTACATCGGCACATCGATTGGTGCTTGGTTTTTGAGTTCTTTATATTTCGCGATCAGCGAGCTGTGTTCTGAAGTACCGGGAGCGTAAGGCCTTACAGGCTCATTTTTGGCAACTGGAACATTAAAAAAGGCATTTGACATATTCTTGATTGATTTGAAACAAAATTACAAAATCTTTGGCAGCCCTTTGCTGCTTGGGTTGCACTTCTAATTGAACCAGATATCGCGGATGAGCTCTTCACCGACATGTGCATTACAACGCCCAATAATGATTTGCTTACCATGAAAAAGTTCGTCGCGCATGATACTTGAATCGATGGTGAGGTACAGTGTGTTGTTCTGAATTTTGATGTCTTTGGTGCGTTGTGCCACGGCAGGGCCCATGAGTTCGGGCCAAGCAGCAATGAGGTCATAGGACTTCATTTTTTCTTCAAGGCCATAGGCTTTCATAATGCCTTTCACGAGTTGACCAAGGGGTTTTTCTTCACCCTGTCTTTTAAAATCCTGATTCATAGGGCGTAAGCTTGGTTTTCTTTGATTTCAATAAGTTGTGTTGCACCAGGCAATTTACTAAATAAATCGCGCATGCGGGCAGGGTCGGTGTCGGTAATGAGCACCTGACCAAAATAATCGGCACTTACCAATGCAATGAGGCGTTCGACGCGCTGCTGATCAAGTTTGTCAAAGATGTCATCCAGGAGCAAAATGGGTTTGACACCTTTGTGAGCTTTGAGCCAGTCAAATTGCGCCAGTCGAAGGGCAATGATGAACGATTTTTGCTGGCCTTGTGAGCCAAATTTCTTGACCGGATGACCTTTGATCGTAAAAATGAGGTCGTCTTTGTGGATGCCCACATTGGTATATTGTGTGAAGGCATCCTTTTTGGAAGAGGCAGCCAATAAATCGGCAAAAGGGCCTTCGTCTAGTTGTGAGCGGTAACTGAGGTTCACGGACTCAGCTTCTTGGCCAATTTCTTGATAGAAACGCTTGAAAACAGGAATAAACTCTTCTAAAAACTCGCGGCGCTTGGCATAAATATAATTAGCAGCCGGAATAAGTTGAGCGTCCCAAACTTCTATGGCATCAGGATCAAAGAGTCGGTGCTCGTGCATGTTGCGCAAAATAGCGTGTCTTTGTTCGAGCACTTTGGCATAGCGCTGAATTTCTTCAAGGTAGCGCTTGTCTAATTGTGATAAAATGCCGTCCATCCATTTTCGGCGCAAATCAGAACCTTCAGCAATGAGGTCGCCGTCATAGGGCGAAATGAATACGACGGGCAACTTGCCAATGTGGTCGGTGAGTTTGTCGTAGGCTTTTTTATTCCACTTGACAAGTTTCTTCACGCCTGCCTTGTAGGCTATTTGAACGTCATGCTGCTTATCTGGAAATTGCCATTGGCCAGCAATTGAAAAAAAAGCTTGGTCAAAGCGCATGTTTTGGCGGTCATTGACATTGAGGTAACTCTTGCACATGCTCAGATAGTACACTGCGTCAAGGATGTTGGTCTTGCCAGCGCCATTTTGCCCAACGATACCGTTGATTCCGGCGGTAAGCTGTAAATCGAGGTCGGTATAGTTCTTAAAATTGACTAAATGTAGTGCGGACAAGTACATGAAACAAAGATACGGAATAACTACCTTTGCCTCATGCCGCGCTCGCAAATTCTCAATGCTCATCTTGCCTTGCTTTTGGTCAATGTGCTCTATGGTGCCAACCACGTCTTGGCGAAGGGCGTGATGCCGCGCTACCTCGACCCCAATACTTTTATTTTACTTCGTGTCAGTGGGGCTGTTTTTTTATTTTGGATGTTGCTATTTACCCAAAAAAGAAAACCCATAGCACGCGCAGACTACGGGCGTTTTTTTGCTGCAGGTCTCTTCGGTGTGGCTGTCAATCAACTCTTTTTCTTTCATGGGCTCAATTTGTCATCGGCTTTTAATGCCGGCATCATCATGGCACTAAACCCCATGATGGTCGTGATTTTATCGGCTTTGATCATGAAAGAGAAACTCAGTTTTCAGGGCTATACAGGTATTGTCATCGGGGCTATTGGTGCCATATTACTGACCTTCAGTTCTGGAAAACTACCCGGTGCATCTCCGATCGGTGATCTTTACCTCTTGATCAATGCGCTGAGTTATGCGCTCTACTTGGTATTTTCTAAACCGCTGCTACAAAAATATTCGCCGATTCAAGTCATTACATACGTGTTCAGTATTGGCCTCATTTTGTTATTACTCTTCCCTCCTACCTGGACGAAATTGAACAACACTCACTTTGACTTGATTCCTGTAGAAGCCTGGTATAAAATTACTTACGTCATTATTGGCGTTACTTTTCTTACCTATTTATTAACCATCTTTGGGCTCAAATATGTCAGTGCCACCGTTTCGAGTGCCTATATTTATACCCAACCCGTGATGGTCGCTTTGTTCACCTTCTTCTTTGCCTACATTGGATGGGCCGAGGATTTTTCGCACACGATCACGAGCGAACGCATTTTATATATGTTGCTTATTTTTACAGGAGTCTACCTTGTTTCATTACGTAAATCAAAGTCATGAAAATCAATCTTTTATTCTTTCTTAGCCTACTTTCTTCTTCCTTTGTTTTTGCGCAACTACCCGCATTAGATTTCAAAGCTTACGACACCTGGAAACGCGTCGAGAAAGAACAACTTTCGCCAAACGGAAAGCTCCTGACCTATGAGCAGACTGTGCTGCGCGGTAATACCGAACTCCATATTTATTTCGCAGAGAGCCAAAAACACGACTCCATGCTTCGGGCAAAAGATGCACTTATTGCACCCGACGAAAGTTTCGTCGCCTGGACCCAAAGCCCCGATTACGACACCTTACGCAAGCTCGAACTCAATAAAATTGACAAAAAGAAATGGCCCAAAGACTCATTGTTCATCTATCATGTAGCAACCGATAGCCTCATTAAAATTAGCAAACTCAAGCAGCGTCAACTTGCCGAAGAAGCAGCCGTATTAGCCGTTTTGCACGAAGTAGCTGCACCCAAAATTGAAAAGGTCGAGCCTTCAAAATGGGATAAACTGTTGTTTTGGAAAAAAGAACCTGTTGCCCCTAAAGCAAACCCTTATAAAAGCGATGGTTTTCGTTTAGAAATCTATCAGCAAGGCAACTTACAAACAGCATTTTTAGACAGTATTACCCAGTTTGCACTCAGCCCAGACGGAACAAAAATTGCAGTCATTCAGCAAAGAAAAGCGAAGCTTGACTCCATGGAGGTCAAGATTTATCAGACCGCTAATATGAGTTTGATCAAGTCTTTTGAAACCCAACCAATGGTGCAAGATTTAATCTGGAGTTCGAATTCACAGCAACTCGCCTTCTTATTTAGCACTGACACCACTAAAATCAAGAATTACAAGTTAGCACTCTACAAACTCAGCAACCAAGAAACCAATATTTTTGGCGATTCTTTAGACTTTGAAAAAACACTAAAGGGAGAATTTCAGCAGGTTGCAGCAGGAAGAGCTCCAAAATTTAGTCATGATGGCAACTATTTGTTTTTTGGTGTAGCCGCACGTCAGTTCGAACAAAAAGATACACTCACCGAAAGTGAAAAAGTAAACTTGGACATCTGGCATTACCAAGATACTAGATTACAGGCCCAACAACTCCTGCGCAAAGGACAGGATCTCAAAAAAAGCACCCTCTACGCCTACAATTTAAATACCCAACGCCTACAAAAGCTTGGTGCAGACAGCCTTGATATTCAACTTGATCCGAAAAAAGCAGGAGCTTATTTATTAGCGACTAACCCAAATCCGTATTTAATTGAAGCGCAATGGAAGGCACCAAATAAAGCTGATTTCTATCGTATCGAAATCGAAACAGGGAAAAGTACCCTAATCGGAAAGGCGCTTGCTTACACGGGTGAACTTTCGGCAGATGGCCGCTATTTTTCATATTACACTTCTGCTGGGCAAAAATGGATCTTGCTAGACATCGAAAAGCAAAGTAGCGTGTGTATGAATTGCGCCCGAAAAGAAATCCGTTGGGAAGAAGACCTCAATGGACAACCTATGGAAGCCGGGCCTATTGGTTTTATTGGTTATGGTAAAAATGCTGAAACCGTCTATTTTCAGTCTGAATTTGATTGCTGGGCCTATGAGGTTTCAAGCAAAAAGCTTGTTTCGCTTTCAAATGAAATGGCCACTAAGGAAAAAATCGAACTGCGCTTTGAACGCTTTAATTATGACTCATTGTGGGTGGCACTTGAAGAGGGCTACTTTATTGGCCTGAGAAAATTTAACAAAAATGAATTGCTTTACACCTACACAAAAAACGATGGGCTGAGCTTACAATTCGAGGGTGCTCAAAGAATTGCGAGCCTCGGTAAAGCGGAAAAAAGCAATATTTATATGCTGCGCAAGATGGATGTAGCCACCTACCCTGATTTAATTTTGGTAAACGGCAATAACTGGAACCAAGGGCAGCGCATTTCTGTGGCAAATCCACAACAACAAAAATACAATTGGGCCACAGTAGAGCTTGTAAGTTGGAAGGCGCTAGATGGTCAGCAACTGCAAGGTTTACTTTACAAACCCGCCAATTACGACCCTACAAAACAATACCCTTTGCTCTTCTATTACTACGAACTGAACTCAGATAACTTGCACAATTACCAAGCCCCGAAACCATCTGCCAGCATCATCAACCCCACAGAATATGCGAGTGGAGGTTATTTAGTCTTTGTGCCGGACATCAGATATGAACCCGGAAAACCCGCCAAAGGAGCCTACAATGCCATCATGAGTGCCACCGATCATTTGCTTAAAAACTATCCAATTGATGCAAAAAGAA
>JACCDH011508783.1_pt1 | contig 59948 bp, 46 predicted proteins | sample 7442481 | NCBI WGS metagenome assembly JACCDH01 (sample SAMN15323433, study PRJNA562643) | freshwater metagenome | isolation source: river surface water | place: USA:Blue River Watershed | collected 2017-08-15
ACACATTTTTCGTATTCAGGTTGCGCTTTGTATTCCATGATACCCGGAATTTCTCTGAACTGTCTTCTAACCTCGTTCACCATATCCATGGCAGCGCGACCAACGGCAGCGATAGCCAATGAAGAGAAGATGAATGGAATCATACCACCCACGAAGAGAGCAGCCAATACAGGCGCTTTATAAATATCGATAGCGTTAATACCTGCAACACCTACGAAGGCGGCAAATAAAGCTAATGAAGTTAATGCAGCAGAAGCGATGGCGAAACCTTTACCGGTAGCAGCAGTAGTATTACCAACAGCGTCCAGGTTATCGGTTCTTTCTCTTACTTCTGGTGGTAACTGACTCATTTCAGCGATACCACCGGCGTTGTCGGCAATCGGACCGAAAGCATCGATAGCTAATTGCATCGCAGTAGTAGCCATCATACCGGCAGCAGCGATAGCCACACCATATAATCCGGCAGCAGAATATGAAGTAACGATACCAGCAGCTAATACTAAGATAGGGATAACAGTTGATTCCATACCAACTGATAAACCACCGATGATGTTGGTAGCGTGACCAGTACCAGATTTTTGAATGATAGAGTTAACTGGTTTTTTACCCATGGCGGTATAGTATTCAGTAACGATACTCATCAGAGCACCAACGATTAAACCGATGATGATGGCCATGAAGATACCTTCTCTGCTGAATTCAAAACCTCTTAGGTTAAGAACTGTACCGGCAGGAATTAAAAAGTTAACTAAGAAATATGACGCAATGGCCGTTAAAATGATAGACGACCAGTTACCTAAATTTAATGCTTTTTGAACTGAATCAGTTTCTTTGCTGATTCTCACGAATAAAGTTCCGATGATAGAGAAGATCAAACCTAAGCCTGCAATCAGCATAGGTAGGATAATTGGCGACAAACCATTGAACTGGTCGGCAACTTTAATTTCTTGACCCAATACCATGGTGGCAAGGATGGTTGCTACGTATGAGCCAAATAAGTCGGCACCCATACCTGCAACGTCACCAACATTGTCACCAACGTTATCGGCGATGGTTGCAGGGTTTCTAACGTCGTCTTCAGGAATACCTGCTTCAACTTTACCCACCAGATCAGCACCAACGTCAGCTGCTTTGGTATAAATACCACCACCCACACGGGCAAATAATGCGATAGACTCGGCGCCTAAAGAGAAACCGGCTAATACTTCAATAGCTTTAGCCATACCTTCTTTACTGATTGGGTCAACAAAGAAGTTATAGAAAACGATGAACAGTGAACCTAAACCTACTACCGCTAAACCTGCTACACCTAAACCCATTACAGTACCACCTGTGAAGGATACTTTTAGGGCTTTGGCTAAGCTGGTTCTTGCAGCTTGCGTGGTACGAACGTTGGCTTTTGTAGCCACTTTCATACCGATATAACCTGCCAATGCTGATAAAACAGCACCGATTAAGAATGCTACAGCAATCAAAGGATGTGAATCTGGTACCAATGTACCGCTCCAGGCGAGCAGAATTGCTGCAACAACGGCGAAGTAGCCGAGTACTTTCCATTCAGCTTTCAGGAATGCCATTGCACCACTGGCAATGTAACCGGCCAAACGATTCATGTTCTCGTCGCCTGTTTCCTGTTTGTTCACCCAGGCCGATTTTACAGCCATTACCAATAATCCAACCACACCCAGTGCCGGGATCAGATATAAGATGTTCATGTTCATAATTAATTTGATGTCCTTATTAAAAGGGTGCAAAAATAGGGAATTAGTTTGAAAATACACACTTTTTTAAAGGCCATAAGATTTTCATAAGGGTTTATTAACATACTAATTTTAAATCGCCCATATATACCATAATGTATTGATAATCTGGTGTTTGTTGAATTGTTCAAGGAGCTCAAACGCAGATGTTTGACGGATTTACTGATTTGATTGTCAGTAATTAAGGAAAAATGTGCTCGTTCATCAGTTTGAATTAACTGATAATTCGGCCATCTTCCATCTCTATCAGCCTGTCTGTGCTTTTGGCAAAATCCGGGTCGTGTGTCACGATCAACATGGTTTGATTGTATTGATGGGCCAGTTCTTTAAACAGGTCGAATACAACCAAACTGTTCTTTTTGTCTAAGTTACCAGTTGGTTCATCTCCCATGATGATCAGTGGGTCGTTGATCAGTGCCCTTGCAATGGCTACTCTTTGTTTCTGGCCGCCTGACAATTGATTGGGTTTTTTGAGGGCCTCACTGTCTATGCCCAAAATCTTGAGCTTCTCTATGGCTCTGTGCTCAACTTCTTCATCTGAATATTGTCCCATCTTTAGTCCTGGTAACATCACGTTTTTTAAAACATTGAATTCGTTAAGCAGATAATGGAACTGAAATACAAATCCAATCTTTTCATTACGCACTTTGGCCAGTTCTGCTTCTTTGCGATTTTTCATCGACTCGCCATCTATGATCAGGTCACCTTCAAAATCGGTGTCCATCGTTGATAGGACATAAAGGAGGGTAGATTTTCCACAACCTGATTTTCCTGTTACTGAGACAAAGTCGCCTTTCTTAATGGACAGGTCTATCGACTTCAGCACCGGAATGGTCACTGGGTCGTGGAAGTATTTCACTATGCCTTTGGCTTCTAAGATATTTTCTGATGGCATATTATTTTCCTCTAATAATGATAACAGGATCTATTTTACTGGCTTTACGCGCAGGGAACAAACCAGCGAGATAGGTGGTCACCAGCGAGAAGACGATGCCTATCATGTAAAATTTAATGTTGTAATTAATAGGGTATGTTTTGATGGTAGGTAAAGAAGCGGTATTAAAAGGAATGGCATCAATGGTGGCTGATAAAAGAAAACCGAATCCTAGTCCCAGTAAACCACCAAACAAACCAATGCTTAAAGCAATAGATACGAAGATGTTTTTTACATCGCGACCAGAGAAACCTGTAGCTTTCAGAATGGCGATAGAATCCATTTTCTCGTATATCATCATGTTGAGGATGTTATAAATTCCAAAGCCTGCAACTATCAAAAGTGTAACACCAACTGCATAAGAGATGGTGGTTCTAACCGAACTGCCAGTTTCGAATTGCGAATTGGCTGTTTGTATGTCTTCGGCATCAGCTTCGTAGAGTCTGGCAAACTCTTTGGCTACCGGAGGCGCCATATTGATGTCTTTTAGTTTGATTTGTAAATCGGTGATGTAGCTATTGGGTTTGGCCAGTAGTTTTTGTGTGGTGGCAATCGAAGCATAGCTCTGCACTTTGTCCAGGTCTGCCAAACCTGATTGGAAAAAGCCCACCACTTTCAATTGCATTCTATCGCCACGTGCTGTGGTTACCTGAATGACATCACCAATATTGGCCAGCATTTTATCGGCTGCACCTTTTCCAAGTATGATGCTGTTAGGGATGTTTTTAAGGTCGTAGTAATTGCCGGCTGTTACATAATCGCTAAAGAAGAACAATTTGTTTTCAGCTTCTACATCGATGCCATTGATGACGCCGGTTAAATCAATAGCACCAACATTATAGAATACCTGAGCGGTAATTTTAGGGGCAAAGCCCAGCACTCTGTTATCGTTTTTAAGTGCTGCCATGATGGCGCCTGAGTTGTGCAATTCGAGTTTACTCAGACTGGGTTTAACGGACTGAATGAAGTTATGAGCCGTTTTAAAACTGTCACTGCGCTGGACTGGTTGTATTTCGGAGGCTTTAATTTCGTTGTATAGTTTGATGTGTGGCGTTCGGTTTAAAATCAATCCATCCAACATGTCGTTGAGTCCTGACATAAAACTCAGCAATGTAATAAACATGGTGATACCAAATGTCACACCTACCGCTGCCACCAGGGTTTGACGCCAGCGTGCTTTTAGCAGTGAAACCGCTATGGTATATATCAGGCGCGATTTTGTCATTCGGGTAAATGGATCTGATCGGTTGAGCTAATACCGCTGAGTATTTCAACTTTTTTGTAATCTTTCAATCCAGTTTTAACGGCAATCTTTTCACCTTTACTATTTAATACAAATGAATCGTTAATGAGGTATTGACGTGGAATAGTGAGTGCATTGGGTTTAGAATGTACTACAATATTGGCTTCGGCGGTGAGGTTAGGATAGAGGCGGGGAGGTTGTCTCACAAACATTGCTTCTACTAAAAAGGTTTTGGTGCGTTCGTTCATGATGGGATTGATTTTAGACACTTTGGCCTCGAAAACTTCGCCTTTGTAACTGTCCAAAGAAATAAATACGGTCATGCCATTTTTTACTTTGACGATATCGTATTCGTCGACCTGTAATTGAATGATAAAGTGACCAGCATCGCCGATAATGGCTACCGGAGTTTGAGGCGATACCAGTTCGCCGTTCTTTTTAAGGATGGCATATACCCTGCCATTGACTTCAGAGCGAATGGTGAAATCGTTTTCTAACTGAGTGCTGATGCGTAAATTGTTGACAGATTGTTGTTCGTTGAAGCGAATTTGACGCAGTAGTTCATTGTAGCGTAATTTGGCGGCATCACTGGCTGTTTTAGAATTTTGGTAGTTGAGTTCACTTTGTTCCAATTGCAGCTTGGTGCCAATATTTTGGTCCCATAAATTGCGTTGGCGAATATAGAGCAATGAGTCTTGAGCTAATTTTTTCAATGCAAGATTCATATTAATTTTTAATTCGTTGATGCGCGCCTGATTGTTGCGCAAGTCGGAGAACTGGGCGGCCAAACTCGCATTGTCTTTATTGAGTTTAGAAGTTTCATTAAAGATTCTAAACAAAGGTGTTCCTCTTGAAACGGTATCTCCTTCTGTTACCAGGGTGTTTTGAAGAATGCCATTAACGGTGGCATAAACCTGGTATTGATTATCGCTTATAATGGTGCCAGATGCGTATACCGATTCGGTTATGGTTTCTACTGTTGGCTGTATCCCTTTCTTTTTATCAGAGCAAGCCGATAACCCCACCACACATACTAATAGGAAAATTGAAGTTTTCACAGGGCAAATTTATGGTATTTATTATATTTTAAATAGGTTTTCTGTTGGGTATAAAAGTTAAAGCAGTTGATTGCTAGATGTTTAATGGATTTGTTATGATACATCTCATAGATAATAACTGACTTGCAATTTTTTATCCAATGAAAGTTTGTCTCAAGTTAATTTAACTAAGGTGTTTTTTAACCATTTCAAGAATTCCAAAGTCAATAAAAACACAGCGGCACCTATCACAGCAGGTTTAAAGTAGGCATAGCCCGGATGACTGAGTTTAAAGATGTGTTGCAGAGGAGGGAGACTGATGATGGCCAGTAACATCAATAGTGCTATAGTAAACAATAGCATAATGGTTTTGTTGTTTTCTTTGAAAATATCAACGGCATATCGACTGCTGCTAAGGTTACTTAAAATGAGTGCCAGATTGCCGAGCACCAGCGCTGTTAAGGTTAAAGAGCGGCTATGCTCAAGCTGATTGCCAGATTGGAAGTAGACGATTATTGTCATACCTAACAACAGCAAGCCTTGCAAAATAGCATATAACATTTTGTTCCATCCAAATATGGCCTTGTCTTTTGGTCGCGGCCCCCTGTTCATAATATCTTTTTCTTCTTGTTCTGTTTCGAAAGCGATGGAGCACATGGGGTCTATGATCAATTCCATTAAAATGATGTGCAGTGGTAGTAAGAGGATGGGGAAAGCCAGACTAAAGGCAGGAATAAGGGTCAATCCAATAATTGGGATATGCACAGCCAGAATATAGATAAGTGCCTTTTGAAGGTTATCATAAATTTTTCTACCGGCTCGAATGGCGGCTACAATTGAGGCGAAATTATCATCAAGTAGCACCAGAGATGAGGCTTCTCTGGCCACATCAGTACCTTTGTTGCCCATGGCAATGCCGATGTCGGCTGCCTTAAGGGCAGGCGCATCATTAACGCCATCGCCTGTCATGGCAACCACCTCATGTTTACTTTGTAAAGCTTTTACAATGCGCAATTTTTGTTCGGGTTGAACTCTGGCGCATACGGCCACGGTTTGCATCGCTTCTTTTAATTGCTCGTCGTTAAAGGCTGCGATGTCAGAACCACTGAGCACAGTAGGTGGTAATCCAATTTTATTGGCAATTACGCTTGCCGTCAGAGGGTAATCACCTGTAATCATGATAACCCTTATGCCTGCTTTCCGACAATCGGCGATAGCCTCGGGTACTTCTTTTCGAATGGGGTCAGTAAAGCCCAGGAGGCCCTCGAAATGATAAGTAAATCCTGTTTGTTGTTCTGGTAATGCACCTTCGTGTTTGGCGCTACCAACAGCTAAAACTCGGTAACCATCTTCACTAAGTTGTTTCAGCATCGCATGAGCTTTATCCAGTTCTTCATCTTTTAATCGACATAATTGAAACACGGTTTCAGGCGCACCTTTACAATATATTTCGAAATGATTGCCTCTGTCGTATACCAAACTCATAGCTAAAAGCGATTGTTGCAACGGATAGTTTTTAATAGATTTCTCAGGTGCAATGTCAATGTTTAATGCTCTGGTCTCAATGGCTTTTTCCATAGCGTCGGTGCTATGAGGAACCGAAGCTCTGTATGCCATTTCTATGATGGCATGTGCTATTACTTGATCTTTTAATTGTTCGGAGATGAGCAGGATGCCAGAGCTGAGTCCGACAACATCAAGTTGCATTTTATTTTCGGTAATGGTGCCGGTTTTGTCACTGCACAATACGGTGGCAGAGCCAAGTGTTTCTATGGCAGAAGGTTGTCTGGTCAGCACATTTTTACCGGATAATCTCCAGGCACCCAGTGCGATAAATACTGTAAATACAACAGGGAACTCTTCAGGTAAAATGGCCATGGAAGCAGCCAGACCGTTGAGCAAAGATTGTATAAAATCGCCACGTTTAAAATAGAACAATACCACCACTGAGATACAAATCAGAATGCCAATGATGGCGAAGTTTCTAATCAGTTTTTTGAGTTCTGTTTGAAGGGCAGTGCTTTGGGGTGTAATCTCTGCAAGCGACTGACCGATTTGACCGAATTTAGTGGCCTGGCCGATCGATAAAATCCTGGCTACTGCTGATCCCTGAGTGATGAGCGTGCCACTGTAGATCAAATTGTCGGGTGCAGTTTGGGCTTTATTTACGGCAACAGATTCGCCACTCAGTAATGATTCGTCTATTGATAGATGTTGTGTTTCAAGTATCTCGGCATCTGCCGGCACACGATCGCCTTCGTTGAGAAACACGAGGTCGCCGGGCAGGAGTTCGCGACCTGGAATACGGATTTTTTCACCATCTCTCAAAACCACGCAGCGGGGTGATGAAAGTTTTTTGAGGGCTTCTAAAGCTCGCTCTGTTTTTCGGTGTTGGTAGAAAGTGATATAGACAATGATGAGGATGGTAGACAACATGATAAAACCTTCCGTGTAGTCGCCAATAATCATGTAGAGTACACTACAGGCTATCAGGAGCAGGAACATAGGTTCTTTCACTACCTCTATCGCGATTGCAAAGAGGCTTTTTGGTTGCGCTGAACTCAGTTCGTTATAACCAAATTGTTCGCGACCCTTAGGTATATCTGCGGCACTAAGTCCTTTCAAATTGTCATTGTATTAGTTTAGTGCATGATATGATGCTCTATTCAACCCATGATTTGTAGTAAGCAGGATCTTCAATCTGCATGGCTGCTTCAGTAATCTTCAGCGGATAAAAAGGATCTATCATAACGGCTAGTTCAAGTGTTTCTTTCGCGCCTATGCTTTTTTCGACAGTGCCCGGATGTGGTCCGTGAGGAATGCCTTTCGGATGCAGAGTAATCATTCCTTTTTCGACATGTTTTCTGCTCATAAAATCGCCATCTACATAATACAATACCTCGTCAGAATCAACATTGCTGTGGTTGTATGGTGCTGGCACAGCTTTAGGGTGATAATCGAATAAGCGAGGTACAAAAGAACATATGACGAAATTATGACCTTCGAAGGTTTGGTGAATAGGTGGTGGCATATGAATGCGACCGGTAATAGGTTCGTAATTGTGAATGCTAAACCCGTAAGGGTAGTGGTAGCCGTCCCAGCCTATGGCATCAAAAGGATGCGTGGTATAAGTGTATGGAAAGAGCTCGTCACCTTTTTTAATGATGACTTTAAATTCGCCAACTTCATCGTGGGTTTTTAGATCTTGAGGTAATTTGATGTCGCGTTCGCAGAAAGGAGAGTGTTCAAGGAATTGCCCCATATTGTTGAGGTAGCGTTTTGGTGGGCGAATCGGACTAAAAGATTCGGTGATAAAGAGACGGTTGTTGCTGTCGTTAAATTCGAGTTGGTAGATAACACCTCTTGGAACTACCAGGTAATCGCCGTATTCAAAAGGGATGTTGCCGTATAAGGTTTTAAGAATACCGCTACCTTCGTGCACAAAGATAACTTCATCGGCATCGGCATTTTTGTAGAAATAATCGGTCATCGATTTTCGAGGCGCCGCGCAAGTGATATACAAATCGTTGTTGAAGAGTTGGATCACGCGACTTTCCAGAAAATCGTCTTTAGGGGCAGTTTTAAAAGTCATGAAACTTCTGTTCTGCATATTATTGCTGATGGCAGCTTTCGGCGCTACATTAACAGGCGAACCGATATTTTTAACCAAAGTTGGAGGGTGGCAATGGTAAACCAGAGAGTAGGTACTAGAGAATCCTTCGGTACTTACTAACTCCTCTGCATACAGGTCACCATTAGCTTTGCGGTACTGAATATGTCTTTTTTCCGGAAATTTTCCGGCTTTGTGATAAAATGGCATAAAATCGTTTAAATTTGTGGGTAAAATTAAGTTTTTTTTGTAATATGTTAAACTGTAAATCGCATTGTTTCTACATTTTGTTTTTGCTGCTGCTGGCGGGTACTTCATCGTGTTCTAAAACTGGGCATGAACGATATATTTCTGAGAACGATACCACCTATTCTTTGGACATCAGAAACATCAGCAAAAAAATCAATGCCAGTCCCGCTAACCCTGAACTTTATTACACCCGTTCCAATACATTTTATTTTGAAGACAATTTCAAGCAAGCCATATTAGATATAGATTATGCGTTAAAGTTAGATTCTGTCAATCCTTTGTATTTTTACAGCCGAGGCAAGTATTTAATGGCAGGCGACACAGCCAATGCCAGAGAGGCTGAATTGAGTTTTAAAAAGGCTATTGGTTTTAAGCCTGATTTTACAGATGCTTTGGCAGAATTGGCCAAGTTGTATCTTGCTAAACAGAATTACAATGGTTCAGAAGAGCTGTATCAACGCATTAATAAACTAGATCCCAGCAATCCTTTGTCATATTTTTATTTAGGTATAATTGCCAAAGAACAAGGCGATACCAGCAAAGCAATTTTATTATTTGAGAAGTCGCTGGTTTACGATGACAAGTATTACAACGCTATTATGCAACTTGGTAATATTTACGCAGCATCGCACGACCCAAAGGCATTGATCTTTTTTGATCGCGCCATCAAGGTCAATGAATTCAGTGATGAGGCACTGTATGCAAAAGGTCTTTATCTACAGAACGAAAATCTCTATAAGGATGCTGTGGCGCTATACGAAACAGTTGCCCGGATGAATCCTGCCCATATCTTGTGCCGCTACAATCTTGGTTATATCAATGGATTGTTTGGTAATTATGTCAAAGCGATTGAGTATCTTGATCAGGCTATAGAGTTGGCGCCAGAGTATGCAGATGCTTATACTTTGCGTGGAAACATGAAAGAGCAATTAAAAAACAGCACAGGCGCATACAACGATTACAAGCACGCTTTGCAATTGGATGAGCATCAGGAATTGGCCGAAAAAGGTTTGAAACGCATTAATATAACCATTTCGATGCCATAGGAATTAAATTCCTAAGTACTCGTTGTCTGGTTTCAGCAGTTTTTTTCTAATCAGGAACCAGGTCAAGCCACCAATGGCAAGTGCGGCAAATAAGAAGCTAATTCCAATCCAACGATCGCGGTATTTGCGTTCGGTGTAGTTTAATATCACATGTTTGGATGTTTCTAAATGAATCAGTTGAAGATTAATCGCACCTGATTTTAATTTCCAGTCGTTAAAATACACTTTAGCAGAATCTCCTATTTTAAACATTGGCATTTGCTCTGTGTACAGTTGATTTTTTCTTTGATACAAACCAAAAGTTTGGTTGCTGCCGTGCACTCTAAAACACAATGCATATTGATGCAGTCCCTCGTCAAATTCTTTCACACCGAACTCGACAATGCTGCCGTGCACCATTTTTGCGTCCTCGAGGTCCCAGCATGAACGGTACAAAAACATCGCACCAAACACCAGCCAAATAGACGCTATTGCTATCAATAAATAGGTTTTAAACCTCATGCTGAATTTTATGTCTTTTTTGTAAATGGCCAAAATAGTGCAGTAAAGTGTCATACGGTAACCAATCTTTACGTATGATTTACATTGCAATTATAGACATTACAATCAAAGAAACAAATCTAAAATGCAGCTTTTAGTCCTAAACCTGGATCTAAAAAGAGGTCGGCACCTCCATATTGGTAAAAATTTAAGGCTGGCTTTAAATCGAAACTGATGGCAAATGGTATATTGTCAAATTTGTATTCCAATCCGATAATGCCATCTATGCCCAGATACGACTCGCGACCATAACCAAAATAGGCTCGGTCTTTTCTGTAATAATAGTTGCGGTAAGTGTTCCAGCCGACGTGTGCACCGGCTCCGTAATACAATTGTACTTTGTTGATGCCGCTGGCCTGGTATTTTTCGTACAGTCCGGTAACACTCATGCCAAAGGGATGTATGCCAATAATGCCCTCTATCGCTGCATTTTGTTTTAAAGCCGCTTTAATGCTGAGACCTTCGGGACTGCCAAGACGGACACCTACGGCGGTTTTGTAGGGCATTTGGGCTTTTAAGCCGATACTCATTAAGAGTACAGTGGTGAGCAATAAGTATTTCATTTGGTTTGTTGGGTTAATGGGGTTAAATGTTATATAAATGTTTAAATATTAAATAGTTGTCTCAGTTTATGGCGAGAGATCAATTGTAAGTTAAAATTATTGTAATTGACTTAAAACGAGAAAATTATGTCATTTTACAGTTTGTGGTTAAATTCTTTCAGGATGCGATAGATAGTAGCGGGACTGATATCTAGAACTTTTGAAACTTTCTGCACATCGTCATCGTATTTTGTCAGCATCATTAGAATGATCTTGAAAGTGTACTCTCTAAGGGTATGTTCGTCGTTGCTCATTTGCGAAATCAAGTCGCTGTGCTGAAACATGATGTGATGGTCTTCGATCTCGTTGTTGTCGCTCATTACTACCGCCACTTCTATTACGGTTTTTAATTCTCTGACATTGCCTGGGAAAGGGTAGGCCAGTAATTTTTGGCAGGCTTTTTCGCTGAGTGTTTTAACAGGCATTTGGTTGGATTGACAGAATTCTTCAATGTGTTTTTTAGCAATCAGCAGCACATCATGTCCGCGGTCTCTGAGTGGAGGTAAATTGATTTTTAAACCCATGATTCTAAAAAAGAGATCCTCTCTGAACTTCTTTTCCTCTACCAGTTTTTTAAGGTCTTGATGGGTAGCGATGATGAGTTTGCAATCTATTTTGATGGCGGTATTGCTACCAACCGGCGTAACTTCACGTTCTTGTAAAACGCGCAAAAGTTTGCTTTGCATGGCCAAATCCATTTCTGCAATCTCGTCCAGGAAAATGGTGCCACCGTTGGCTTCAGCAAATTTGCCTTTACGTTTTTCTATAGCACCTGTAAAGGCACCTTTTTCGTGACCGAACAATTCGCTTTCGATGAGTTCTTTCGGAATGGCCGCCATATTAACGGCCACAAAAGCTTTGTTTTTGCGATCAGAATTATAGTGAATAGCTTTCGCTACCAGTTCTTTACCTGTTCCAGTTTCTCCGGTGATAGACACATTGATGTTAGAAGATGATGCTTTTTGGAGCAGAGAGAAGATGTCTAAAATGGCTTTACTCTGGCCGATGATTGTATTTGAGAAATTGAATTTGCGTTCTACTTCTTTTTGCAGGTATTCGATGCGGTCTTCTAACTTAGATTTTTGTAGTAGGTTGCTAACATTATTGAAGAGACGTGAGTGCATATCCGGACTTTTTACCAGATAATCATAGGCTCCCTGTTTAAGCAGTTCTACAGCAATTTCGATATCGTCTTGTTCGGAGATAATGATAACCTCGATATTAGGATTGAACTCTTTGATTTTTTTGAGTAGCACGTTGCCGGTAGTGTCCGGTAATTTATAGTCGAGCGTAATAACGTCCGGTGTTTCGTGGAGAGCTTTCAAAAGGTCGTTGCCATTGAAAAAGCTCTTAACGGTGATATCCGGATTCTGACTCAGACTGTGAACAATCATCTTGTTGAACCAATCGTTGTCTTCTACGACGAATACTTTGTAATTTTGATTTCTTGCCATGATAAACAGGTGCTTTATTGAATTTGCTGAATATGTTCGAGCAGTGATTGCTCGAGTTGTTTGAACTTTAATTTAAATTGATGGAATTGATTCAGGATATCATTTTTGGAAATACTGAGTTCAGATTCCGTCATGTTTTCTATTTGTTTGATGCTGTTATAGACTTCGCCAGCCATGATGAAGCGCAGCGGAGAAGCCAAACGGTGGGCAACTAAGTTGACTTTATCCCAGCGGCCACTTTCAATTTCTGATGCGATATCAGCCATGCCATTATTGGTTGAGGTGATCAGTGTTTCCAACATCTCGCGAATAAATTTAGGGTCGTTGCCAGATTGACGTTGAAGTTCAGTTAGGTCAAATAATTTTCGTTGTCCGTTATCGCTGCGAAAGGGTTTGCTATATGCCGGAGTTTTAGTGATTGTTTTATAGAGCAAGTCGAGTAATTCATTTTCTTTAAATGGTTTCTCTATGAACAATTCAACACGGTTATCAATAAAGTTCTTCATGTTGTCGTGTGTCATCGCCGCAGTTACGGCAATGATAGGCGTATCAGCTTTTTGTTGATCTTTTAGCTCGCGAATGCGTCTGGTAGTTTGAATGCCATTAAGTTGTGGCATTTTAACATCCATTAAGATGCAGTCTACAGATTCATTTTCCAGAATGTTGAGCACCTGTAAACCGTTCTCAGCCTCCATGGTATTGGCTTTGTACTTGTGAAGAATGTTGTTGAGTAACACACGGTTAAATAGCTCATCGTCAGCAATGATGATGTTTTTATTCTCAAGAAAGCGCAAATCGCTGAGGTAAGAGTTTTCGGGACTCAAATCTTTGATGTTACCGGTAACAAATGGGATTTTTATTCTAACCGTTGTGCCCTTTTTAAGCGTACTTTCCAGTTCAATTTTACCATTATGCAGTTCAACCAACATCTTGGTAATGCTTAAGCCTAAACCAGAACTACCGGCTTTGTTCCAGCCTTCGGCATTGTCGGCCATGTGAAATTCTTTGAAGATATTGTCCAGTTCGTTTTTAGCAATGCCTATACCAGTATCTTTAACTTCCAGAATGATTTCACAGGCATTCATATTGATATTTTTGTAAGATACGCTAACACTGATGCTGCCTTCAATGGTGTATTTAATGGCGTTGCCGATGATGTTAAATAAGATCTGACGGATACGGTAGGCGTCTCCAATCAGAATATCTGGCACCTGCTCGTCAATGTGTTGTTTGAGTTGGATGTTCTTTTCTGCAAACAAGGGTTCAAGCAATTCCAGTGTTTGTTGAATGGTTTTGCGAAGTTCAAATCCTTTTTTATTCAATTCCAGTTTCCCGGCATTCAGCTTAGAAAAATCCAGAATATCGTTAACGATGTTGAGAATATGCTGTATGGATTTCTGAATGATTTCAGTTTGCTTGCGTTGAGCATGATTAAGGTTAGACGCGTGTAATTGATCAACAAATCCTGAGATAGCGTTAAGCGGTGTGCGGATTTCGTGGCTCATATTTGCCATAAATCGCTCTTTGATCATGGCCAGTTCTTCGGCAATATCTTTAGAAGCCGAAAGTTGTTTCTGAATGGCCGAAAGATTGTTGATGTGTCTGAAATACACCATGCCGGCTAACAAGATGAAGAGGGCAGTGCAAGCCCCCAGCATCATGATAGATCGGTTGGCGGTTTTAATGGTAGATTCGGTATAGATACGTTCGCGGTCAAGGCGATCTGTTTCTATGTTCTCCAGCAGTTTGCAGATATCGTTAACCCGCAGGTTGATGCTATGGTCGAGTTCGAGGTAAGGGTTAATATTTTGGGCATCTGCCATTTCTAAGATGTCCATCTTTCCGGGATTTTGTACCAAAGAATCGGCTGCTTTGATTTCGTTACGGTTGTTATTGAGATTATATCGTTTTTTACGACCCGGTTTGAATTCCATCGCTCTGTCCATCGCTGTGCGAATAGACTGCATGTTCATGTAGTCTTCAATCAGGCGCTCGATGGATTTGTCTTGTTGGAAACGAACAATCTTGCTGATGTTCTTGATTTTACTGTTGATGTAATATTTCAGAGAGTCGATAAGGACTGTCTCTTGCTCGGTAACTTTGCGAGACATCTTTAGCTTTAGCATTAGACGTCTGATTTCTGAAGAAGAAGAATCGAGTTGGGTGAGGTATTGTTTGCGATGGGTAATCACATACATCTCCAGTTTATTGTCGATGTTATTGTAGTTGGAATGGATGCTTTTGATAGCATTCAATTCCATATCCTGGTTAATGCGACTCTTCAAATTATTGAGGGAGTCAGATATTCTGCCATAACTAATAATACCAGTTGCTAAAATCAACAAGAAGGAGAGGAATAATAGCAGGTATACCAGATTGCCCCATTTGTTATTTTGTCGGTAAAAAAATCTCATAGTATGTTGTCGCTCATCCTCTTTTAATAACAGTCAGGGAAATTGAAATTCCCTGGCTGTTAGGTAAAATAAAAGAATGAAAAGGATCTTTTATCATTTTGACATTAACTGTGCCAAAGGAATTTAGGGAACAAAAATAAATATAAAATGCTGAAAAACAATAAAATAATCGACTAACACTACAATTTGTTAGTCTACAAGGGTTTAAAAATTCTCAATATGAGAAATAAGGACCTAAAATGAGAAAACGCGACTTTAGTTTTCGTTTTCGTAATAGATTTTGTAGTATTTCCTGCCGTCTTTTTCGACTCCCGGAACGATGAGTTCTTTGTCGCCGTGGATATAGATATGGAAGTTACGGTCGAGTTTCAGGATGCTTTTAAAGACCCTTGCCTGTTTTTTAACGGCGCTCAGATTGATATCGAAGCTGTCTTCGAGTTCGATTTGATGGTCGTTGCGGTAAGACTGATCGAATTCTTGAAAGCTGGCAATGACCTTTTCGTCTTGAAACACTTCCTCTTCAAATTCCGCTTTATCAAAGGTATCGCGCGTTTTGAAGTATTCCATTGAGCGGTTGAGTAGGTCGATTTGGTCGCTTTTATTCACTTCAAAATTTTCGGGTAGGGCTTTAGTTACAAAGTTTTTGGCAATTTCGAGGAAGTCTTTGGTGTGGTGGTATTCGTCCTGACATGGTCGTAGCTGTAAGAATTTTTCTTTCCAAAACTGCGCTTCTTCCGATTTATTGGTTTTATCGAGGATGCAAATTTTGTAGCCATTGTCGCGTTCGTCGTTAAAGATGAGGCAGGCTTTGTCAGGTTTGTCGATTTGTATGCCTTCTTCGCGACTGATGAGAAATTCGCTGCTGTCAGGTTGTAGTTTTAAGAAGGCGTGCTTGCTTTCAGATTTGAAGATGCCGATGGCATTTACTTCTTTATAGTCGAGCATTAGGCGCGAGAAGTGCGCGATAAACACATCCCCGCTTTTGATCATCGGGTGATTAGAACTATCGTAGAGGTATTTGGCGATATTGATGGTGTTAAGATGAAAATCGCCGATGCCTTCAAATACATCCGAGCAATATTTGAAAAGCGGATTCATGTTATGGTCGCCATCACTAAATGTGAAGTTGAAATATTCTTCGGATTTGAACTGGTTGAGAAAAAATTTTTGAAGCAGTTCTTCAACGCTTTTATCGGAGATATCAAGTCGGTGTTTGGAGATAATGAGTTCTTCGTCGTTATTTTTGTTGCCAACACGGTGCACAGAAACTTCATCGAGTGTGCTTACTGAATGATCGAGCATAGGCTACAAAGATTGAAAAAAAAAGAGAGCTAAAGAACAGATGTAAGCTCAAATTATACGGATGTTTTGAACATAGGAAGAAAGGGCGCTCGGATGATTAACCCATTGCTCAAGCGTCAATCCATGTTAGAGTTTATTGATGAAATCAAGTATTTCATCTCTTAGCATTTCATTTTCCATAACCGGAAAGCACATATCCCAGAAATCTACTTTTTTGGCAAATTTAAAGTATTTGGCAGCTTCTTCTTTTTGGTTTCTGATGTAGAGATTAATTCCAAGTAACAATTCTAACACACATTTATCCCCTTTGGCCATGAATTTAGCATCAGAGTCGGCTTTCGATTTCATGATGTCTGATTGATATTCAATGTTTGAAATTAGTATCTTCTTAAAAAGTTCTGGGTTGTCAAAATTTGTGGAATCCCAGAAACGGTTTAAGCCATAGCCACCTATGGCAATAGCAATGTTCATTCTGTTTTCAGAACTATTAATGACAGTTACTAGCAGAGAATCGAACGATTTTTTAGTATGATGTTTTGTGTAAATGGTTTTAAAAACCGCTACTGTCTGATCGATGGACGTTGTATCTGAAATCGAACTCAAATCTTTAAAATCCGAAATTTGCAACTCTTGCGAGCGCGAAGTCAATGGGTTCAGGCAGATAAGTAATAAGAGCATCGCGTAGGTTTTCATATTGAGGTTTTGATTTGTGGGAGAGACGAAGTTAAAGGCAAATATATTAGAAACCAATTATGAGCATAATGTTCATGATTAATTGGATTTGTATTCAGGCAATGTTTACTGAAGAATTTAACTCTGATCAATATTATAGTTTTCGAGCACTTTGTTTTTAAAAATGGGCTTTTTGGATATTTTGAAGAACTCTAAAATTTCAAGCATTTATCTGAATTTAAGATGTTTGCAGAAATTGGATGTATAAATATTGGCCAAAAAAAGAGGCAAAAAAGCTCATTGTTTAAAGTGTTGGTTTTTTGTTGATTAGGTGGTTTTTTGAAGGGTAATCGATTGATTATCATCCTAACCCTTCCAGGGTTTAAACCCTGGAAGGGTTAGTCGAATAAAATTTTATGCCTTAGGTTTCAGATGAAGACTGTCAATATTATGGTCTTCGTATTGAATTATTTCAGAAACATATTCCTTAAGATCGATGTAATTGCCAATAAGGGCCATCTTATCTATTGCCGATTGATAAGAAGGTAATTGTGAATGGTAGATATGAAGACCATCGAAATTCACCTGAGTTTTAATGGAAAAACAGCCGTTTTTATCCAAGCCAATGACGTCGATATTGAAATTTGCAGCTATTGTTAGTTCGATGTCAAAAGTGTTTTTGTTTAGATTGATAAATCTGATATCTGTATTCAGCGGACAATGTTCAGATTCTAGGTAGATTGAGCCTTCTGCAGATTCATCGTTATAACTAAGTCCGAAATTTCGATTAACCAGTTGTTTCCAATTCTTTTCTTGTTGTCTTTCATATCGGTCACTTAGAATGACCCATTCAATAACAATGGAAGTATTAATGGTTGTGTCTAAAGGTTGACATTTTATTTCGACTGGGATATTAAAAGAGTAATATAATGATAGCGGTAGATCTATATGTTCATTTTCCCATAGGTAGCAGTTTAGTACACCTTTTTTAGTACGGATATCGGCAATGTTTATAAACATATTGTTGGAAATAGGGCCTGTAACAACAAAATTTTACTCTTTCTCTCTCCTGCAAGAAATGATCGTAATACCTTCAAATTGGACATTGTAGAATAAAAGCTCGATGCTGTTTTTGTTCAATTGTTTTATCGTGCAATAATAGGGAGGCCAGTTGGCAGCCGAGCCATTGACTTCCACACTGTCTTTTACTATATGAAATGTATAGGGTCCGACACCATGCCTAATCTCCGGAATACTTACAGATTGATTCTTGTAATTGACAAAGCTTAATCGTTGAATGCTGGAATCAGAATGTTGCCAGCTCCAGTTGCCAATGATGTCTGTTAAGGTAATTTTAGTTTTCGAATAATGGTGCCTGATGCTGTCTATCTGACCATGGGCAATAAGGGTAGAAAATATTAAACAACATAGGAGAATAAGATGGCGACTGTTAAACATTATGTTATAGGGTGTTTTACAGATAAATGAGTTTTCTGATGTAAATATAGCGAATTTTCAGAATGTGACTCTACTGTGTACGAGTTATTTCTTTCTTAAAACTAAGAAGATAAGGCCGGCCATAACCGCTGTTAATACTGCAAAACCTTTTTCGAAATTGGTTTCTGCCAGGAGATTACCAATGGTATTGAGAATAAAGAGAGCAAAGAAAAACCAAAGAATAATATTGATGTTTCTTTCTGACAGCAAGCGTTTCATCTTGTTGGTTTTCATAAGTAAAACCAGCATAAGCATAAGATTGATCAGGATGGACAGGGATTCAAACACATACATTTCATTATCGTTTTTAAGACGACCACCCCAGGCGATGTTATAAGGAATATATTTGAGGAGGATGCATATATGGAAGACATAGACAGCCATTAGGATGATAAGGATGATCTTGATGGCGTGTTTGGATAGGGTAGGCATGGATTATGGTTTATTACAGGTTGTTCTTACTTAAGAGGGAAGGTCAAATTTAGAGGAATTTAAGATGAAAATTAGAACATGCTTAATGGTTTGATTTTGTGTTGTTTGGGCGGTTTTTGGAAATGTAATCGATTGATTATCATTCCAACCCTTCCAGGGTTTAAACCCTGGAAGGGTTAGGCGACAACGATTTATTCCAGCTCCGCATTCCCCTCTATGCGCTCCAATTTAGCACCTATCCATCCGTATTTAGAGGTGCTTACCTTCGGCATTCCGTCTTTATTGTAACCTGCCCATTCTTCTGCTTCTATATGGTTTCCTACTATTCGAATATTACCCAAATGTCTTGCCTCTTTGTGTAAACTGGGAAAGTTTGAACCTGGTTCTATCGTGATTAAATGACCCCTTGAAATTGAATAGCCATTGGAATTGCTCACTTGTATGTAACAGTCTAACTGTCCATCAAAATTGTAATCCTGAAATTTGATATCAAATTGGCTAGGGTTGAGATGGAGACCTATAATATGGTCCTTTAATTTCCATGTGCCTTCATGGTCAAAATAGGTCACAAATACGAATGTGCCATCTGATTCTTTACATATTAGCAGGACTTGCTTTTCTTTTGGGTGAAAAACATGACCTGATTTAAAAAAAAGTACGTCGTTAGAAGATTTTTTGTCATTAATGTTGGTGTAAGTCACTGAATCATCCAGCAATGCCTTCTCCATCAATTCATCAAAACTTAAAACCGACACAGTGTCCTTTACTTTAACAACATTGGTTTTTGTGGTCGACTCTTTTGAACTAGACTGCTTACAAGCGCCCCAAAAGGTGATGGTGCACAGATAAAGTATGCATTTTAGAAATGGCATATTTGAATTGTTGACTGACATATTATTATGTTTAGCAATGTGTTTTTGTTTACTTCGTGATTTATGAATCTTATTTATCTATAAATCTGTTGTGTACAAAATTCCCAATCCAAACAACAGCCCAGTAATACAAGGCAAACATAAAGAAATACAGGAAATACAGCATTAAGTAATAGGCCCATATTAAAACGCTTAGACCATTGTGTTTAATTAGGACGTAATCGTCTACCAACAACCATATCCAGAAACCCGCTGTATACAAGATGCTGAGGTATTTAAATATTTGCCAGGCTTGTTTTTTTATCATGTTTTTAGTTTTGGTAGGTGATACAGATGATAATGTGTTTTTTGATGGATGTTTCATTTTCTCCACCAATACAAAATAGCGAAGGCCAGGAGAAGAAAGAATATTATTTTGTTAATGAGGAAATCGTATCGTCTTTTTGGCAGATGGTGCTCGGGATATTCGATGTGCCAACGTCCGGTTTTAGCAAATTCCAATAACATCTTTGGCGTCACAGGGATGCGTGTAACCCTCTCATTTGGCGGTTTGAAGAAGAAACCGCCTAAGCCATTGCCGGCACCTTCTTCCTCTGTATGAAAGTACCAAAGATATTGGCTCATGTCTACATTAAATTTGGCAGAGTAAGCTTCCATCAACTCATCAAAATCGTCCCCATAACACCTCAGATCTTTGACGATGTCGCTGTCTAGGTGTATATCATCACGTCCAATGGTCTTTTCTAGTAGGTCAATAATCGCATTAAAGTCTGGCATTTGTCTGTTTTTAAGCTGATTACAGAAATCTTTTGTTCAAAGGTAGTTAAAAAAAGGGCAAAAAAGTCAATTTGTTAAATATTTGATTGTGAGTTGTTTAGGTGTTTTTTTTTAAGTTAATCGATTGATTATCATTCCAACCCTTCCAGGGTTTAAACCCTGGAAGGGTTAGGATAAAAAACAAACTTACAACTTCACATCTATCACATTCACCACATACGTATATGTCTTCTTGTTCTTCAAAACAATATTTACCGTGTAACTGCTATTGTCCGCTAAGCTCATCACATTAATCTTGGGTTCCCATACCAGGGTGTTCATGCCGTATCCTTTTACGGGTGTTTCTTGCTTCAACTCCACATCTGTTCCGTTGCCGTCTTTCATCGTTACAACTGCGCCTTCCAAATCCTGATCGATAGAAAAACTCCATTTCTTAAATACTAACATCTTCGGACAATCATCTTTTGGAGGCCAGGCTACATACTGTTGCTTATACTTATTGCTGTCTATGCCGGCCGAATTGTCGATAGCCTTTATTGCAGTATAGGTCTTGGATGTGCCTATGCCCATAAAAGCTGCATTGGGATATAACAGCCAACGGCGATTGCCTACTGTAGCATGGTTTTGTCCCATAGCAGCTGTTACCGCAATGGCTGGATTACCATCTTTAGATAGTATGGCATTCTTCAATGCGTCTGCTCCTGCCGGAATAAAACAACGCCAGCCGTCGTTGGGCTCATGACTCATGCTCTTGTTGGCTTCGCACATCAAAACCGCCATCTGACACATCTCATTATCTTCTTTGCTCAAAGCAATCATTTCTGTTAAGCCGGCCATGCGTCTGAAGTAATTAATCCTCTGTTCGGCTCTCAAAACAATTTCGTCACTCATCTTTCCCCACATACAAGAATCAGCATATCCATTCCAACTGTATTCCGGAACGCCTGCTTCTTTCTTGCCCAAAGGGTTAATTCTGCTGCCAAAATAATTGCGCTTAAAGTCGTTCTCTACAATTTTTCTCCAAAGTTTATTCAAATTGGCTTGCTGGTCGGGGTATTTCGATAACGCAATTTGGTGCGTTTCTCGGGCCAGTTGGAAGTCGCCACTGTCTGCCGCTTCATCAATTAAGCGCATGCGCTCGGTTTTAACTTTCAAAGAATAGGGTGGCACTTTATTTTTAAAACCTGCTGACATATCATTCAATATAATCAGAGCCGGTATATCGCGATAGACTACCTGAGTGGCATTTTTACTGTCGGTGTAACTGCACAAAGATTTGATGAAATCTGCAGATGGTACCGATTTGAAATGGCGCTCCATAAAGGTTTTGTATAAGTTTTTACCCAATCGGATGTTGTTTTCCGCCATCATCAAAGTTATTAATTCTTTGTTGCGTTGATCGTCTGTTACATTCGCATGGGCATAATTGTATTTGCTAACCCAGGCAGAATAAGATGCGGCAGGTAAACCAAAATCTGTGAAGTACTGAATGATATTGTTTAAAAACTCAGTTTTATCCTGCGCGGCAAAGATGTCAAAACGTTTTACTAAATTCAGTTGTTTCAGATTTTTTTTGGCTGTTTTAGAATTCGCATAAACGTTTAACAAACTATCAAACTGTCGCTGTTCACCAGATACGGCCATGCCGTTTAACAAGTAAATATAAATCGAATTTTCTCTGTGGTTTAAAAAAGAGTCGAAAGGAAAGTCTTTTAAACCGCTCTTTACCATGGCAAGATAATCATAACTAGGCGGAATCTTATCTAGTTGATGGCGCATTAATGAGTAGGTATACTCGCTCAGTCTGGGGTCGTCGGGTAAGATTTCTCTTCCATTTTTAACATATAGATAAGCCGAATCTTTGTCACCGTGTTGGTCATAATACTCGCTTAGTTTTCGAAATGGTTCTTTGTGGTAGCCATATACTTTGGTGGTACTATCCAAAACTGCAGCGTAAATCATTTCTGCAGCGCGTTTAAACAGTGGTAAACTTTCGTCTTTCTGTTCCATCAACCAGTAACAGTCTGCAGTGTAAACTAATGATAAGGTGTCTAATCTGAAGCTTAGATTCTTTTTAAACAATGGCAATGCTTTGGCGTAGCGTTTGGTGTTGAAGGCATCTAAAGCTTCTTTGGTGTTTTGCTTGATCAACAAGTTAAAGAAGTCGGCATGGTTGTTAAAAAAGGTTGTTTTAGATCCCTTGCCGCTCACTAAGATGACTGCATCCATCGCTTTTTCAGCATATTTTAGGGCATCTTTCATCGCTCCGGGATAATCCGCTGAGATGCTTTTGTCTTTGTAAATGGCAAATTGAATTTTGGCTTTTAATAAAAAAGCCACCGCATTGGTATTGTCTGATAAGCATTTGTCAATCAGTTTATCAGCTGCTTTTAGTTTGCCTGCCAAAAAGGCTTTTTCAGCTTTAGGATAGGCGGGACAAGCATTCTGAGCATACAACAGGGCAGCATTTAATACCAAAAGTAGACATACAACTTTTTTCATGACTTTTAATAAACTACAAATTACTTTAAATTATTGTTAGCGCTTCCCACAACTTGTTCAACACTCCAGGCTTCTGCCTTGTGTGCAAACTTGGCTTTAGTATCTCTCCAGGTCATAGCAAAGAGTTCTGATGATCTGTATTCGTTAAGATGTGCTTCTGAGTTCCAGCGACTATATGTAAACATGATACATGGATTGCTGATATCTCTTAATAACTCTACGCCATGACAGCCATTAAAATGTCCGATTTTATCTTTGACGGATTCGAACAGTGCGAGGAAATTCTCGGTTTCTTCCGCGCGAAAATGCATTTTTACAATTCTGATGATCATTGAAGCTCTATGATGATTTTAGTGTCGTCTTTAATTCTGAATAATTGCCTGGCATTGCCCTGATTGATCTGAAGTTTAAGATAGCCACTTTTACTAAATTTAAGAATGGCTTCGCCTTGTTGCGAATCTCTAATAGATTCTGTCAAATTTTTAAATTCAACACCTGGGATATATTGAATGCGTATGCTATACTTCCTGTCATTCACAAATTGTTCAAACTGCTCACGCTTGATGTTGAAATAGCAATTCCCATGCTGGTCGCTATGTATACAAAATACCGTCGCCACATCGCCGTTGATATTGGCTTGTCTTGAATAACGAATTTCCATTTTGTCTCCAGCCTTAGTTAATTGCGAAATACCATTGTTCAGATAGAGAGCTGCTGCTTTGTGTTCATCTTCTTTTCTACACAAATAGGCATTTTCTGCCTGAATAGAAAATCCTAACATGCCAACAATCCCATTGTTCGGAAGAATGTATAAAACAGGGTCGTTTTTATAAACTACAGAAACAGGGGTATTGCCAACTTGTACCACAACTATGTGTTGATGCTCTGGCGCAAATTCTATTTGGTCGGCCATGAAAGCCGCCTCGGTGATATTGTTTAAACGCACATCGTTGCTAATTTCTATGAACTGAGCATGCGGAAGAACCGCCATCCACCTCGACCTTAAAAGTCCTGTTTTGTAGGACCCGTTTTGAAAATCTGATATAAGATAAACGAAGGTCAAATTTTTTGTATATTCGTTGGCAAAAATATCCACTATTTAATCATTAAAAAAACCGAATTAATCATTGGCAGAAAAAAGTTATTTAATTGAAGATTTGCACCCATTGGAAATATATGGTGCCAACAATGTGTACCTGGAAAAAATTAAACATATTTTCCCTAAGTTGCGAGTAGTAGCAAGAGGTAACGAGATCAAAGCAATAGGTGAGGAGTCTGAAGTAGAAACTTTGCTGAAAAAGATTGAACAGTTTGTTCATCTTATCAGTCGCGGTCGAGAACTTAACGATTCGCTACTCAGTGAGGTTTTCGGTGCCGAAGCGGCCAGTATTGGTAATGCCGAAGTTCAGGATTCTGATAACAATACCATTTTATTTGGCAATAACGGTAAGCCCATTAAAGCCCGCACGGCCAATCAAATAAAGCTCGTAAAAGAAATTGCGAAAAATGATATTGTATTTGCTCTTGGTCCCGCCGGTACTGGTAAAACATACACCGCAGTGGCTGTAGCAGTTAAAGCACTTAAAAACAAAGAAATCAAGCGCATCATTCTTACGCGTCCTGCAGTAGAAGCCGGAGAGAGTTTGGGCTTTTTGCCAGGCGATTTGAAAGAAAAAATTGATCCATATCTGCGACCATTATACGATGCCTTGGATGATATGATTCCTGCCGAAAAATTAAAGCAATATTTGGAGAACAGAACCATAGAGGTGGCACCTTTGGCCTTCATGCGTGGTAGAACACTTGATAATTGTTTTGTGATCTTAGACGAAGCGCAAAACACCACCGATTTACAGATTAAAATGTTTTTAACCCGTATGGGGCCGAGTGCTAAGGTCATCATCACCGGCGATTTGAGTCAGGTGGATTTACCGGCCAAACAGACATCCGGCTTGCAAAAAGCGACCCGTATTTTAGAGAAAATTAAAGGCATCAGCATGGTCTTGTTAAACGTGGATGATGTTGTTAGACATAGGCTTGTGAAAGAAATTATTAAAGCGTATGAGACAAATACCGGAGCGGTCGATGGTAGTAAAAAATAGACACTAAATTAAAAAAATCATTTGTAAGAGCCGAAAGAATTGTATTTTTGTCTTTTCTTTTAATTATAAAAATGACTCAATCAATGACAGCGAAAGTAGAAAAAGGCTTAATGGCAACCAATTACTTCTTTAAAGATCAAACGAATTTTTACAGAGGTAAGGTGAGGGATGTATACACCATAAAAAACGATCATATCGTGATGGTGGCATGCGACAGAATCTCTGCATTTGATCATGTTTTGCCAAGAGCAATTCCACACAAAGGTGAGGTGTTAACACAAATCGCCGCATTCTTTTTGGATGCTACCAAAGATATTATTCCGAACTGGAAAATTTCGGTCCCAGATCCAAATGCTACAGTTGGTATCAACTGCGATGCTATTCCAATCGAGATCGTTGTTAGAGGCTACCTCTGCGGTCATGCCTGGCGCGTTTACAAAACTGGTGAACGTATGATTTGTGGCGTTAGAATGCCAGATGGTTTGAAAGAAAACGATAAATTTCCAACACCAATCATTACACCTGCTACTAAAAGCAACGAGGGTCATGATGTGGACATTAGCCTGGAAGATATTGTTGCTCAAAAAATTTGCAGTAAGAAGGTTCTCGACCAAATGGTGGACGCTGCATACAAATTATTTGAGCGCGGAACGCAAATGGCGGCTGAACGTGGCCTTATTCTGGTAGACACCAAATACGAATTTGGTCTGCATGATAAAAAATTAACTTTAATTGACGAAGTGCATACACCTGACTCCAGCCGTTTCTTCTACCTGGATGCTTATGAGAAACTTCAAAAAGCTGGTAAACCTCAAAAACAATTGTCTAAAGAGTTTGTGAGAGAATGGTTGATGGAAAATGGTTTCCAAGGCCTTGAAGGTCAATTGGTGCCAGACATGACCGATGAGTTTGTGGCCAGTGTAACTGATCGTTATACGGAATTGTATGAGGCTATGACGGGTCATAAGTTTGCTGGTAGAGATTATACCAATGTACTCGATACCATTGAGTCTAATATTGCTCAGGCAATAGCTACGCTTTAAACACTTTTATTTACAAAATGAGATATATTTTACTTTGTCTTTTGACAATCAGTTTGAGCGCGGGTGTGTGTGCGCAAACCGTGAGAACCCATGCTGGTATGCGTTACACCGGCTCTGGTAGTTATACGGGTTACAGAAATAATCATAAAGATTCTGTTCTGTTTTCTGCCCCTATGGGCATTGAAGTGGATACCGCCGGTCGCATTTACGTGTCTAACGAACACAATATTTTCTGGATCAATGGTAATACCGCTTATTTAGCTGCAGGCTACATCTTAGATCCTACTGATCCGGGTGCGGCAGATAGCAAAGACTTTGCTGGATCGCAAGCCCGTTTCTCCCGCCCAGCTGGTTTGGCCATTAATCCAAATACCAACGAATTAATGGTGGCCGATCTGGATAACAATCAAATTCGCAAAGTAGAACGCTTTATCAACACCGCCACTCAACAACAAGTTACTTCTTATGCAGGTGTCAAATTGCTGAATGGTGCTTTCCTCAATGGCGCCAATGCAAGTGCCAAATTCAATGGTCCCGTTGGAATTGCCGTTGCCCCTAATGGTGATATCTATGTAGCCGACCGCGCGAACCATGTGATTCGTAAAATCTCTGGTGGCAATGTCTCTACATTGGCAGGATCTGTCGGCAACTCTGGCCACGTGAATGGTACCGGTACTGCTGCTAAATTTTCTGCTCCGTTTAATGTAATGATTGATGGTAATTACTTATTGGTAGCGGATTATGGCAATTCTGCCATCCGTAGAATCGATCTGAGTACTGGTGCTGTTACCGATTTAATCACAACTGGTTTATTCGGTCCGAAAGATCTTTGCAAAATGGGTTCTTCTCTGTTTATCGCAGAAGCGCTTTGCATCAAACGTTATGATAATAATGTGCTAAGCTTATATGCCGGTAGTAATTCTCAACAAGGCTATGTCGATGGCGATGGTACTACCGCACGTTTCGAAGATATCACAGGCATCATCTACCATCCTAAACACAATATGTTGTATGTGGTAGATATGGGTAACAATGTGGTGAGAAGCATCAGTCCAACAGCTCGTCCTACTTGCTCTTTCACAGCTTCAACTACCAGTGCAACCAAAGGACAAACCATTATCTTAACCAGCACTTCTACCAATTCTCCGGAATACTATAAATGGAGCATCACGCCATCTAACTTTACGCTGTTAAATAGCACTACAGTTAATGATAGTGTGATATACATCTCTTTCAGTCAGACAGGTTCTTACTCTGTGAAATTATATGTGTCTAACGCTTCGGGTGCCGACTCATTATTGAAGAACAATTACATTGCTATAAGTAGTGTAACTGCTCCACCTGTAGTGGAATTTTCAGCGACAAAGACAAATCCTGTCGTTGATGAGGTCATCAGTTTAATAGATTTATCCACCAATACGCCAACCTCTTGGAAGTGGAGAATCTCGCCTGTAAATTATATTTATGTCAATGGAACAGACTCAACTTCTAAGATTCCAAATGTGAAATTTACCAATGGCGATAATTTTACCATCACGTTAATTGCTACCAATGCTCAAGGTTCAAGTCAGCTGACTAAGGTGGATTACATTAAAGTAAATGGCTCATTTATAAATCGTTTGACTGTTAAGCAAGGTTTTGCTATGTATCCTAACCCTGCTGTTTCTAGCGTTTTTGTCGATACAAAAGATGCGCAACAGATCATTTTAACTGATATGTTCGGAAGAACCATTAAGACCTTTGATGTAAATTCTGATCTCAGCGAAATTGCTGTTGACGATGTTCAAAATGGTGCTTATACACTTACCCTGTTAAAAAACAACGAAAAAATTTCAGGCAGACTTGTAGTTAATCATTAATTTTATGATTGATTATGATGAAGCAGAGTAAAGCTCTTGCTATCCTGAAGTCGGGTAAAAATGTCTTTCTAACCGGATCTGCAGGAGCAGGAAAAACCTATGTACTGAACCAGTATATTTCTTATTTAAAAGCTAACGAAATTCCGGTGGCCATTACAGCCTCTACCGGAATTGCCGCTACCCACATGAATGGGATGACCATTCACTCATGGGCCGGTATTGGAGTCAAAGATACATTGAGTCCCGCCGACCTACAATCGCTCAAAGATAAAAAGTACCTCACCGATAAAATAGAACAGGTGCAGGTGCTCATTATCGACGAGATTTCTATGTTGCACAAACAACAATTGGAAATGGTGAACATGGTGCTAAAGTTCTTTAAAAAGAACCAACTTCCTTTTGGTGGTGTGCAGATTGTTTTCTGTGGCGATTTCTTTCAGTTGCCGCCTGTTGGGCGCCCAATGGAAGAGAACAAAGACAAGTTCGCGTTTATGTCTTCTGCCTGGCTCGAAGCCAGTCCCGTTGTCTGTTACATCAGCGAACAATACCGCCAATCCGATAATTCGCTTAACCGTATTCTAAACGAAATTCGAAATGGAACACCCGATCAGGCAACCATGGATGTGCTAACTTCTGCCCTGAAAAACAATGTGCCGAAAAGCGATTTTATTACTAAACTCTATACCCATAATGTGGATGTTGATCGCATCAACACCGAGAAGCTGCTACATTTACATACCAAATCCAAGGTGTTTCAAGCCGAAATCAAAGGCAACGAAAAACTAAGAGATCTTCTGGTAAAATCTGTCTTAACTGATGCCATCCTCGAATTGCGTGTCGGTACCAAAGTGATGTTTATTAAAAACAATTACGACAAGGGGTATATGAACGGAACACTCGGTGAAGTGGTCGATTTTAGCGAAGATGGTTACCCAATGGTGCGTATCAGTGGTGGTTATATCATCGAAGCCATTCCTGAAGATTGGTCGATACAAGACGATATCGGTAATACTCTGGCAAGCTTTAAACAAGTGCCACTGCGATTGGCCTGGGCCATTACAGTGCATAAAAGTCAGGGTATGACTCTGGATGCTGCAGAGGTAGACCTTAGCAAAACCTTCGAACGTGGTCAGGGTTATGTGGCTTTGTCGCGTTTAAAAGATATTGAGAGCTTATTCCTCTCTGGATTTAATGCAATGGCCTTACAAGTAGATCCTCTGGCTCTTAAAGCAGATAAACGTTTCAGAGAATTGTCTACCGAAGCCGATATGCGATGGTTTGACGAGGAACTAGAGAAGTTTGGTAAACTCTTCTTGCAGGTGTGCAAAGAAACAGTTGCCCGTCAGGATATGCTGAAACAAAATCGCAAGAAGGCCAAAAAATCTGGAGAACCTGGTGAAAAATCCAGTATTAAATCTAAAAAGTTAAGTCCACTCAACAAACCTGAAAAGGTAAGTACTTACGAGAAAACTATGGCGCTCATAAAAGAGGGTTTAACAGTCAAAGAGATTGCTGAAAAGCGCAATATTACCGAAGGAACTGTACTGTCGCATGTTTTGAAGTTGCATGAAACATTTGATGATCTCGATTTGTCAGCTTTAAAGCCAGATAAAGATATCATTAAAAAAATAGAAACTGCTATGATGGAATTAGGGGACGATATTCGTGGTGAAAATGGCAGAATCCTGATGACGCCTATTCACCAACATCTCGAAGAAAGCATTCCTTTCGATACCATTCGTCTGGCAATGTTATTTATTAAGATGCAAGGTGTCTAAACTGTAAACATCAAAATTGATATCACTGACTCTCAGGAACCATGTGTTTTTGTTGGATCTTGGCACCATGCTGTCACCAAAGCTACGCTTCATAATGATGATGTGTTTTAAACCTAAGTTACTCAGGGAATCGACATAAGTCTCACGACTCAATTGATCATTAAATGCCACCCAACCTTTGCGGTGCGCAAAATACATGGGAGTAGGGAAGGCGCCGCTATTGATGGCTACCAGGTCATGCCGCTGACTCACCTGATCCATCACTGGTTCTAATTGAAGTAGTGATGCATTAACAGGTTTGATTCTGAAATCGTCCAAATGGTTAAAAAATCCTTCCAGTCCTATAGCCACTAAAATAATGGTTTTCCAGAGTTTTGAAGGCAAGGTGCTGATCCCATAAGCACTCATTAATGCCATCAATGGAACAAAAGGAATGATGTAATACGAATGGTGGTAGAAGGTAAATCCACCTTTTAGCATAATGGGTAAAAATCCGAAAAAACCTACGAAGAATAGGCTCAGTAATAAAGTTTCCTTTTTCCTGAATGCCATCACCATGCCCCAAAATAAAAAAGCAAAAGCTATGTATTTAATGGCGATGTCGTAAAATTTACTAAGTGTTTCTGGCCAGTGCTCCAGAAGTTCTTTACTTCCAGTTGCCATGCTTTTGCCCATAAAGAAATGGTGAAATCCAAAATTAGATTCTAAATACGGTACCCATTTGAAATAATACCACATCGGGAATACCAGCATCAACGCCATACTTAGTCCTAAAATAATTTTATGGTTAAATTGATACTGTTTGGAGAGATAGGGAAGTGCTAAAACAATTAATAAATAGGCCGATGGTAGTTTGGCCAAAGTGCCTGTAAGTACTAATAATGCAGCGGGAATTAAGTGCTTTATCTTACCATGCTCCAAATATTGCAAGGCGTAAAACAATCCGGCTATCATCAAGGACATGGAGAATGTATCGGGCATGATTTTTCTGGAATAGGTATACCAGATGGAGAACAACAGCACGATACCAGCATTGAAGGCTATTTCTTCTTGAAAATACTGTTTGATGAGGCGGTAAAAGTACCAAATACCAAAGCTGGAAACGATTAGGTTGATCAAGCGACCATACCAATGCTCGTAACCAAATAGGTATGATACCAGATAAATGAGGTAATTGAGTAACGGGAACTCCATGCCGGTGATGCCGGATTTTTCGCCCGCGATATCGATTTTTGGATGCAGGATATCGGCGCCATCTTCCACAAAATTGCGGGCTACCATGGTAACTGTTGTTTGGCGCCAGTTGTGAGACACCTCCAGTGGCGGAAAAAAGATGCCGTATAAACGGACTACAAAAAATAGTAGTATCCAGAAACGGATATCTTTTAGGTACAATTTCATTTCAGTTTTCAAACTTAGGTTTTTAATTTAAATATTGTAAGGGTATACCGCCAATTTGCAGAATAATATTGAGGACAAAAACGGGAAATTTGTTGGATAATCTGTGTTGTAGTCCCCTGTCTGTTCGCCATTTTTTTGTATTTTTGCCACTTTATGGAACTTGATAAGCATTATAATCCGCAGGCGGTAGAAGACAAATGGTACAAATTCTGGATGGACAAGGGGTATTTTAACTCCACGCCAGACGATCGCGAACCATACACCATTGTGATACCTCCGCCCAATGTGACGGGTGTTTTGCACATGGGACATATGCTGAACAATACCATTCAGGATGTGCTGATCAGAAAAGCCAGAATGGAAGGTAAGAATGCTTGCTGGGTACCGGGTACCGATCATGCCAGTATTGCTACAGAAGCCAAAGTTGTAAAGAAATTGGCCGAACAGGGAATCAAAAAAACAGATATCTCCAGAGACGAGTTCTTAGGTCACGCCTGGGAATGGAAAAACAAATACGGTGGTATCATTCTTGAACAATTGCAAAAGTTGGGTGCCAGCTGCGACTGGAATAGAACGCGTTTTACGATGGAAGAAGAACTCAGCAATGCCGTTACCGAAGTATTCGTAAAAATGTACCGCGATGGCTTAATCTACCGCGGTACTAAAATGGTAAACTGGGATCCTGCAGGAAAAACGACCCTTAGCGATGAAGAGGTTATCTTCAAGGAAAACAATGCCCAATTATTTTACGTTAACTACAAATTTACACCTGAAACCTTGCAGGCTTTAGGTTTGAACGAAGGTGCTTTAACAGTTGCTACCACCCGTCCTGAAACCATTATGGGCGATGTGGCCATTTGCGTACATCCTGAAGACGAACGCTACAAACACCTGGTGGGTAAAACCGTTATAGTGCCGGTGGTTAAACGTGTAGTGCCTGTGATTGCCGACGATTATATCGATATGGAATTTGGTACCGGTTGCTTAAAAGTAACACCGGCTCACGATGAAAATGACTATAGAATTGGCGAGAAGCACCAACTCGAAACCATCGACGTGTTAACCGAAGATGGTAAGATGCACGAGCGTGCTGGTGCTTATGTGGGGATGGACCGCTTTGCATGTCGTAAGCAAATTGCAAAGGATCTTGAAGAGCAAGGCTTGATTCAGAAAACTGAACAAATTAAAAATACCATCGGTCACAGCGAAAGAACTGATGCCGTTATAGAAAAACGCATCTCTACCCAATGGTTCGTTGACATGAAAACTTTCATGACTCGTTACCCTAAAGTGTTGAGTTCGGTGATGGATGACGAGATCAAATTCCACCCAGCCAAATTTAAAAACGTTTACAGACACTGGATGGAAAACATCAAAGATTGGAATATCAGTCGTCAGTTGTGGTGGGGACACCGTATTCCGGCCTGGTATAATAAAGATGGTGATTTCGTCGTGGCAAAAAATATCGATGAAGCGGTGCGATTGTTTCAGGAAAAACAAGCGGATATCACAGCGGCCGATTTGCATCAGGATGAGGATGTATTGGATACCTGGTACAGCAGCTGGCTCTGGCCAATCTCTGTATTTGATGGTTTCAAAGACGGCGATAAAAAAGATTATAACTACTATTATCCTACCAATGATTTGGTAACTGGTCCGGATATTATCTTCTTCTGGGTAGCCAGAATGATTATGGCAGGCTATGCGTTCAATGGCGAAAAGCCTTTCAGTAATGTCTATTTCACCGGTATCATCAGAGATAAACAAAGACGTAAAATGAGTAAGAGTTTGGGCAATAGTCCCGACCCCCTCGACCTCATTGCACAATACGGAGCAGACGGCGTGAGAATGGGTATTCTCTTAAGTTCGCCAGCCGGTAATGATATTCTTTACGATGAATCGCAGGTAGAACAAGGGCGTAATTTCTGTAATAAAATTTGGAACGCTTACCGTCTGATTGCAGGCTGGCAAGTGGTGTCTGATGATCAGGTGTCTGATGAGATTAAAGCCGGTGATGCCTTGGCACATCAATGGTATGCCATGAAATTTCAAACGGCTACCGACGAGATCCATGCTGGTTTTAAAGACTACAAACTCAGCGAATCGCTGATGGGTATCTATAAACTGATCTGGGACGATTTTTGTTCAGGGTACTTAGAAATGGTAAAGCCTGCTTTCGGTTCGCCTATCAGTCAGTCTGCTGTAAATGCCGTTAAACAACACTTCGAAAACAGTTTGAGATTGTTACATCCTTTCATGCCGTTCATCAGTGAAGAGTTGCACCAGGCCATCTTCGAAGGCAATCCTGAACAGCCAATGATTCTTTGTGAATACCCTAAGGCTGGATTGCCATATATCAAAGTGAATGATCAGGCGCTGCAAATTGTGAGCGAATTGCGCAATATGCGTAATGCCAAAGGATTGTCTCCAAAACAAGCTTTTGAAGTGGTGATCCAAACCCCTCATGTCGACCAATATAAGATGTGGGAATATATCATTGCCAAACTGGCAAACGTTTCCGGATTCTCTTACAATACCCAGAAGCCTGATAAGTGCTTAAGTGCTTTAATTGGAACGGATGAGTTGTTTGTGCCTTTTGCTGAACAAATTGATGAGGCTGCCGAAAAGAAAAAGATTGAAGAAGAAATTCAATACTTACAAGGCTTCCTAAAATCTGTAGAAGCTAAACTGAGCAACGAAAAGTTTGTAGCCAATGCCAAACCAGAGGTTATAGAAAAGGAGCGTCAGAAAAAAGCAGATGCCGAAGAAAAGATCAAGAAATTGATGTCCGGTAATTAAGAATTTATCAGTTCGTCAAACTCGAACGGGTTCTTGTTGAAGAAGATTTTAAACTCGGTGCCCACATCCACAGTACTTTCAACTTCTATTTTCCCGTGCATGGATTCTATCTGATTTTTAACAATAAATAAACCCATTCCCTTGGCGTCTTTGTTGCCGTGGAAGGTTTTATACAAGCCGAAAACGCTGTTTTTGTACTTGTTTAAGTCGATGCCTTTGCCATTGTCTTTGATAGAAAGCACAATATAGTCGCCTTCGTCTTTAGCTGCTATCGTGACAGTGACATCCTGCTTGTCTTTCTTGTATTTGATAGCATTGGTGATAAGGTTCAATAAAATGCTTTCTATGTATGAAGGAATACCATCTATTACAATAGCTTTGTCAACCTGATTGTCTATTTTGGCGTCTTGTAGCGCAATAAGATGGTTAACGGCATCAATCGTTTTGTTAATTTGTTCGTGCAGATTAATGGCATGAAAGGTCTTATCTGCGCTGTTTTGCATGGTGATAATGCTGTTGAGGTTGTTGATGGTTTCAGAGAGTTTGTGAGCACTTTGAAGCAACATTTCGTGCGCGGGACTGTTGTTTTCCTGGTAGACGATGTCTGAAAGTCCACTGATATTGGCCGAGTGTGAGCGGATATTGTGAGAAACGATATAAGCAAAGTTCTGCAAGCTCTTATTTTGTCTTTCGGTAATCTCCAACAGTTTTTTAAGTTTGTTTTCGTAGGTTTTGCTGTCTGTGATGTCTTGCACTACACCAAAGATAGTGGTAGGTTCCATACCCACCATTTTGTCAAATAAAGTAACATGTCTGACATGTCGAATGCTCCCATCGGGACGAACAATGCGGTGTGTGATGGTATAACCGGAGTTGGTTTCGCGGGCCTTTTTTAGCACGGGTATAATAGTATCTCTGTCTTCAGGATGGATAAAAGATATCCATTTTTCAAACGATATATTGTGGTCGCCAGGTTCAATGCCATAAATCCTATATGCCTCGTCTGACCATACGCTTCTTTGTGTCTGAAGATTAACTTCCCAACTCCCAAGATGAGCAATTTCCTGAGCTTGAAGTAATCGGTTTTTGTTGATTTCTAAACCAATTTTTAATTGTAACAATTCGTGGGTTTTTTGTTTGTCTTCTGTAATGTCTAACAACAAACCTTGCATGATGGTATCGCCATTTAACTCGTTCTTGGTAAAATTGGCTTTGAGTTGTAACCAGACAGTTTTAAAGTTGTCAGGTCGCATAAACTCTATTAATTCACCTTGAATAGGTCCGCTTATCTGACCTTCTACAATTTTGTCAAACACGTATTTGAATGAATGGTCTATATGTGGAAATATCAGGTCTTCGATTTTACCTTTAGTTTCTGTCAAACCAAGAATTTGCGCTGCATTCTCGGATAATTCAATTTCATGGGTCGAGAGATTGACGTTGTACGATACCATTTGCCCCGACTCGATGGCCATTTTTACTTTGTTGCGTTCGTCGGCCAGATCTTGTTTGGTTTCTTTAATGGCGCTGATATTGGTTAATAGCGCTATGTGTCCTACTACTTCGTCGTCTAACTTGTAATCAGAACTACTAATCTGAACCCAAATTGTTTTACCTGATTTGGTTAATAATTGCGAATTAAAACTCTTGCCTAAAGTGGTATGGTCAATTTTGTAAGTGGTAGCCTCCGGAAAAAAGTTGCCCGCTTTGTTGCCAATCAATTCATCGATATGGTAACCACTCATTTTACAAAATGTCGCATTGGCATACATAATGGTATCGGTTTTATCTGTAATAAATACAGACTCCTCCAGGCTGTTGATGATAAGCTCCCACTGATTGACCGGTGAAAAATCCAGTAATCGATATTTCTTGATAACAATAAAGGAAGACAAGGAGAAAACGGTCATTAATGATACCGTAATAGGCACTACATCCACCTTGAATAGAAAAGGCAATGCCATCTCGAAAGTGAGTCCCGATAAAAATGGAACACCAAATCCAATCGCCAAAGTTAATGCCTGCCTGGCTACCAACTGGTTGGTTTTTGAATTCTTGTATTTTAACAATAAAATGACCATAAATATGATCCCATTGACTAAAATCCAGGCATAAGAAAGTCCGTTGATCCAATTTGGAATGGGATTCGATATCCAGTGCCAACCTGGAACATGGATGGCATTGATAAGGATGTCAGATTTAATATTGGCAATAGATAAGGCAATGGCCGGCACAAACTGCGAGGCAAAGACCCATATTTTAAAACGGTCGGATTTCCAGCTAAACAGATTAAAGGCAAAGATGATTCCGAAGGGTACCACCATGACCGTGAAGATATTGGAAATTTTAAACCAGGTATTCACATCCCCAATTGTGTCGCTTAAATGCAATAAACCCTCCACTATCTGCCAAAAAGCCAACAATAAAATGAAAACAGAAAACGAATAGTTGATTTTGGTGTTTGGGAAATTGGTTAACGAGTACAGAAAAATCCCGAAGTTGATCAATCCCGGAAGGAAAAACAAAGTCAAAATCAAGTAATTGTCTGAACTGAAAAATGCAGATATAAAAGTCATTGTTGTGTAAAAGTATAGCTCAGACCACCAATTGACTGAAACTCAATGCAAATTTAATGATAAAACAATGCTTTTATTGACATTTTTTAGATAATTGTCGTCATATTTTATTTATAACTAAAAGAATGAGCAAGTTAAATATTGATTGTAGTTATCTGTCTGACAGGGTTATACAATTATTTATCAATAATAATATTGAAAATCTGCACCATTTTGCCATTTTGATAAATGCCCAAATGGTAGTTTCCAGAGGCTAAATCGCCTATCTGAAGGCGCTCTTTTAGCTCTGTTTGGGTCTTTTCAAAACAGATTTTACCATCCATTTGAAAGAGCTTGATCTGATAGTGTTCTATGTTTCTGAATTGAATGTCGATATGCTTGCTGGCCGGAACAGGGTAGGCGCTTAAAACGGCCAATTTTGTATTTGTTACCGAAGTGGTATCGCCCGTGTCCGGATCTACCCTTAATATTTTAAAGGTCGAATCAGAGATGCCTGCTTTAGTGGTAGCAACAACTTTTACGGTGTAATAACCTGTATCGACATAAGAGTGGGTAGTAACAGAATCAGTAGAAGTATAGCCATCGCCAAAATACCATTTCACTGCCGATAGTCCAGTATCGTTCAAAGAAAAACTGAACAGATTGTTTTTTAAAGGGAGTCTGTCTGGTGTAATCGAAAGTGTTCTGAATGGATTAATGCCAGTAACTACCAAATCCAAATATAGGGTGTCTCTGCAAGCTGTTGGATTTAAATTGACCCCAGCTGTAGCAATTAGTCGGGTATGATACCTGCCTACATCTTTGTAACTGTATCTTAATGTCGAAAAGTTGGAAACATTGCCATCGCCAAGCTGCCAATCGAATGTTACAGACATAGGGAATGGTGCTATTTTGGGAGATGTTCTAATGTTGAATCTGTGGTTGATGAAGTCCTGAACTGTATCACTTGAGTTGAGGAAGTCAAACGTCAATAGTTTTTTGGGAAATACTTTTACATACTTATTTAAATATGAAGGGCAACCGTATGTATTGTTATTCGTTAAAACTACTGATAAATGGCCGTTTTTATTTTGAAATGAATAATTCAATGGCTGGTCGGCATTGTATTTTTTTCCATCTATTGTAAATGTGTACTGCAGTCCCGGTATACTTGTGCTGCTGGTGTTGGTAAAGATAAAACGATTGCTCCCTTCGCAAGAATCGATGACATTTATACTAAAATTCTGACTGACACTATACGTTGTAACAGAATATGTGGCGCATCCAACTAATAAATATTGTGTAGAATTGCCATTGTTATCATGCTCGTATATTGCAAAATGATAACTTGTACCGGTGGCAAGATTAGCTACGGCTATACTGCCACTGCCAGTTCCGTTATAAACAATATACTCGTTGGTGCCAACAGGGTTGGATAATCCAAAGTCTGAACTTGTAGTTGTATAAATAGTATTATCTGTTGGCGTAAATAGAACTGGTCCGCCCTGACGAACTACAATCAATCTGGCATTGCCATTGCCATTACTCCATTTTAAAAAGACAGATCCACATGTTAGATAGGTGTGGACGAAATTCGAGGCATTTACCGTTGGACGCGCTGCCTGAACTTGTAAGCTTAATAACAATAAAAAACCTAGTATAGCTGTTCTCATATGACATACAAAGGTAAGCGCTGTCATCAATTGTTATTGTCAGCAATTTGTCAAAGCTCATTTTTGTTAAAAAAATGACAGAACAATGATGCTGTGTGATGTGCTTATTTATTAGTAATTTTACTGCAAATTTAATCGATGCTTAAAAACATTGCTGTTTTCGGGGCCTCCGGCTTTTTCGGTTTGCCTGTTACCAAAGCGCTTGCGGATGCAGGCTTTAATGTGTTTGTACTCAGTACAGATCCAGATGCAGAAAAGGCGCTATTGCCCGAATCTGTCTATGTCGAAGAAGGCAACTGGATGTACCACCACGATCTGAAACGCTTTCTACAAAAAGTAGATGCCGTGTACTGTTGTTTAAGTGTCGACCTCAACGAAAAGCCTGAAGATTTTCATGCCGAAACCGATGGTCTGCGCGAAATTTTAAACGCCAGTCTCGAATGTGGTATTCGTCGCATCGCTTACATGTCCTCCATCCTCCAATATAATCAGGTAGAAAACGAAGATTCTTGGTGGGTGTTCCGTCTTAAGAAAGATGCGGTGAATTACGTGCGCGATTCTGGTATACCCTATACGGTCTTTTATCCAAGTACCTTTATGGAGACGTTTCAAACTACCTACCGCCGCGGTAAATCGGTACTGGTGTATGGTCAGTCTACTTTCCCGGTTTATTTCATCAGCTTAACCGACTACGCCCGCATGGTGGTGAATGCATTTAAAGTGCCAAGCACCCAAGATAAAGAATATTTTGTTCAGGGCGCAGATTGCTACAAAATGCAGGATGCTGCTGCTTTGTTTGTGAAATACCACAATGGTGCGCGTCTCAAGCTAAAGCGTATCTCTATGGGATGGTTGCGCTTCCTCAGCATCTTCTCGGATAAATACAAATTCATCGCTCAACTCTCTGAAGCGCTTAACGATAACAACGAACAATTTATCTCTGAAGATACCTGGTCTGAGTTGGGTAAACCCGTAATTACTTTCAACGCTTTTGCAAAATCTTCTGAGTAAATGTTGGTTCGCTTTCAACTTGCCGTTTCTTCAATTCTACAATCGCTAAAGTCGCGCAAAGCATACAAGCGTCTCCGAAAACAAATTGACTCTGATCTCGAACTAATTCATTCTTTGCCTTCAGTTGATGCCCCTGCAGCAGGCACGCTGATCATCAAATGCGATGACATCGGCGATTTTCTGGTTTGGCAACAAGTGATTCCTATCCTTGAAAAACATGCACCTAAACCAATCATGTTTGTTGGCAATGTAGCCGTTCGTTCTTTATACGAACAGTATTTTGATGTTGCGGATACCACTTTATGGATCGATAAAAAACAATGGGGCGATGCTCTTTACCGTCAATCCATGTACAACAAGGTCCGTCAGCTCAATCCGCAGATGGCCTTAACGCCTTTGTTTACGCGTAACTATAGTATGGATGATATGCTCTTGCTGGCATCCAATGCACCTCAGCGCTTCGCCTGGCACCGCCAACACCATGTTTATTTCCCTCAGATGGATGTGCTGGATGCATATATCGGTACCCAAATAACATCCAATCAACCTATTAAACTCGAGTACTTTCGCAACCAGGAATTTATCGCTAAAGTATTTCATGTGCCGGTCGAAGAAAAAATCCAGCCGCTGTTTCCGGATTTTAAAAAATACAAAACCCTCATCGTGGTGCCGGTGGCCAGTGCGGGTAGTAAAACCTGGAAGGCCGAGTATTTCGCCAGAACCATCTCAGCTGTCATTAACGATTTTGATAAATGCATCATCCTTGGTGGTGCCAATGGGGTAGAGGCAGCCGCTACCATTTGTAGCCTGATGAATTCGCCTAAAATGATTAACCTGGTGAATCAAACCCAACTGTACGAGGCATTTGCCTTTATTGGCGAAGCCAGTGTGCTCTTAACTTTAGATACCTTCGCTTCGCATATCGGTGTTTTAACGGCTACCAATACGGTTATGATTTCTAATGGTACCAACGCGCAGCGTTTTGCTGATTATGCGCCTCACATAAGTTCTAAATTTGTTGCTATTTTTCCGCCACATTACAAAGTCAATCCATCCCAACTAAAACTGCGCTATAGCTCTTCCGAGATTCAAACCATTAAAGTGGAAACTGTGGTAAGGGCCATCAAACAATTGATGACTTAACGGGCAAAGGGCAAATCGTTTAAAGAATTAAACTTACCTTGCAGGTATTGATGGTGACCGGCAATGGCAATCATAGCGGCATTGTCTGTGCAATATTCGAAGGCTGGTATGTAAGTCTCCATGCCATGCTTCTTTCCCAAAGCCTCAAACGATCGTCTCAATAATCTGTTGGCACTCACGCCTCCGGCAATGCCGATGTGTCGGATTTTTAAATCCAATGCGGCTTTCTCAAATTGCGACAACAAGGTTTTGATGATGGTATGCCGCATAGAGGCACAGATATCATTCATGTTGGTTTGTATAAACTCTGGGTGGAGTGCAGTTTGCTTCTGTAAGAAATACAACAACGAGGTTTTCAAGCCACTGAAGCTGTAATCATAACCTCCCACATTGGATTTAGGAAATGGAAAGGCCAGTGGATTGCCGTCTTCTGCTAATTGATCTACCAATGGTCCACCCGGATATGGGAGTCCTAACATCTTGGCGGTTTTATCAAATGCTTCACCAGCTGCATCGTCAATGGTAGAGCCAATGATGCGCATGTCGAGGTAATTGTTCACCAACAAGATTTGTGTATGTCCTCCTGATACCAACAGGCATAGGAAGGGGAACTCTGGGGTTCTTTCGCCGATATAATGTGCTGCCACATGGGCCTGTAAATGGTTGATGCCGATGGTCGGTATGCCCAGTCCCATAGACATGCCTTTGGCAAACTGAGAACCAACCAATAAGGAGCCCATTAAACCCGGACCGCGGGTATAGGCGATGGCATCCAGATCGCTGCTTGTTATACCAGCTGTTTCCAGGGCTTTTTCTACCACCGGTAAGATGTACTGTTGGTGGGCTCTGCCAGCCAACTCCGGAATCACGCCTCCGTATTGCTCGTGCATAGTTTGGCTAGACACGATATTGGCAAGTATTTTGCGGTTAACAATTACCGCAGCAGCAGTATCGTCACAAGACGACTCAATGGCCAGTATAATTGGAGTGTCTTGTTTTTGTGTCATCTTGTGTATATACTTCTTTTACGGCTTATTAAATTTGCATAAGGCTCACCTTATAACTTGCTCGCAAAAATATCTAAAATAGCGCGATTTTTTTTACTGGTATTATTATTTACCATAGGCTTTCTTTACATCGTTTTCAGAAGTCAGCCGGTGCAAACCTGGTTAGCCAATATTGCCACCGATTATTTGTCTGAACAGCTCGGAACCAAGGTGAGAGTAGGTGCTGTAGATGTCGAGTTTTTTAAAACTGCCGTGCTCGAAGATATTTATATCGAAGACCAACACCAGGATACGCTGTTTTATTTCAGAAAATTAAAGGTGGATTATAACACCTACGATAAGAATAAACGAACCATTCAGCTTAACTATGTCGGCATAGAAGGGGCGAAGATTTTGTTCGGTGAACACAAAGGCGATTCGGTGAATAACTATGATTTCTTCATCGATTTCTTCGACGGTGGTCCGCGCGATCCCTCCAAACCAAAAGTCATTTGGACGCTTAAAAGTAAAGTGGTTGAAATCGAAAGAACGCGTTTTGATTACTTTGTTCGAAACGATCCCAAGCCGGATTTCATGGACTTTAACTACAATGACATGAGCTTTCAGTCTATCGATGCGCGCCTAAGCGATTTTAACCTGGTAGACGATTCCCTTAATTTCTTTACCGAGCATCTGGAAACGACCGAAAAATGCGGCTTCCGGCTCGATCATCTCCAAGCCAAAACCAAAATTCACGAGGGGGGGATAGAGTTCGATTCGCTCAGTATCATCACCCCTCACAGCGATATCAAAGACCAGTTTTCGATGACAACGCTGGACTGGAAAGACTACAACGATTTTAACGACAAGGTTAAACTCAAAGCCCATCTTAAAAATTCGCGGGTTAGTACCATCGATCTGGCCTACTTTAGCAATAACCTCAAGCTTTACAAAACAGTTATCGAAATGACCGGCTCTGGAGAGGGCTTCCTGACGCGTCTAAAAGGTAAAGATACTGAACTCAAGGTGTTTGACCAAACCAGATTTACCGGCGATTGGACCATGACAGGTCTCCCGGATTTTGACAATACCATCCTCGACTTTGAAGTTGATCAATTCGAAACCAATTACAAAGACCTATACGAAATCTCTTTGGGCAATATGCCCGACAATTTCAAAGCCCTTGGTAAAATCAAATACTCCGGTATGTTCTCAGGTTTCTACGACGACTTCATTACTTATGGTACCATCAGTACAGATATCGGCGATTTTGAATCGGATATCAATATTAAGTACAAAGATGGGCTCGAAAAAGCCACTTATAGCGGATCTCTTAAAACGGCTTTCTTTAAACTGCGCAATTTTATGCCAGAAGCCAAAATCGATGATATCGCCTTTAATCTGAATCTAAAGGGTACCGGACTGGCCCGTAATACCTACAATGTTGAAGTGGATGGAGATATCAACCAATTGTCGTTTCTTAATTACACTTACAAAAATATAACTGCCAAAGGGATCGTATCTCAGGAGTCGTTTCAGGGTTCTGCGCAAGTGCGCGATGAAAATCTGGATATGGATTTTGATGGCGAATTCCTCAGCAATACCTCAGTACCTGTGGCCAGTTTTAAAGCGGTGGTCAGACATTCTAATCTGGCTACTTTTGGTTTCGATACCACCGCTCAGGATGTTAGTGGAACCTTTTTACTCGATTTTGTTGGTAAGGATTTGGATAATGCCAGTGGTAGTATTTATGGCGAACAAATCAAAATCAAACGCAATGGGGCAGTGGTTGAAATTCCAGACCTCATGCTACGTGCCGTCGAAACCGGTAGTGGTAAACAATTGTCACTTAAATCGAAAGTCATCGATGCTTCTATCAATGGCCAGTTTACGCTTAAATTGATCGATATTTCGCTCTTACACTTGTTGCATCAACTGATTCCGGCATACTTCGATAAGCCTCAGCGTGACTTACCGAACGAGGACTTTGTGTTTAATTTTGATCTGAAAGATCCCTATGCAATTACCTCTTTGTATCAACCTGAACTTTCGCTTGAGCCTTGTACTGGCGAGGGTTTCTATCGCTCGGCAGATCAATCTTTAAAGTTCGATTTTAGAAATGATAGAATCGCCTACAACCAATTAGAGTTTAATGGCATCTCTTTGTCGGCGCATAAAAACTTTAATAGCGACCTTAAAATTGATGTACTTGTCAATAATATCACCGACGACCGTTATATCCATTCTGAAAATATTGAATTGTACTCGCGTGTCTACGGAAACAAAATTGCCTTCGATGTTAAAGGTGTTGATACTGGCTATAAGGTTGGAATGGATGCCAGGGGAGAAGTAGTGTTTGTAAAGGACTCTATCCTGTTGCAGATGTCCGACCTGGCACTGAATGTCAACAAAGATGTCTGGAATCTGGATACCAATGCCTTCTGTCTGATGACTGGTAATTTCCTGAACATCGAAAATTTCCTGTTTAGAAACGAACAACAATCCATCGCTCTGAACGGAGAGTTTGGCGACAATACCAACAATAGAATGGATTTTGCCGTTGGCGATTTCGCACTCAGAACTATAAATTATTTCACCAAAGCGGGCAGTATACCTAAGTTGGGCGGATTGTCTAACGGTAAAATTACCTATAGGGTGAACAATGGTGTCGGCAAATATGCCTCCGATTTGCGCATCAGTGATTTTACGGTTGGTAAAGATACCATTGGCGATCTTTCTGTACACACTGGCAACCAAACCTTGGGCAGTAAACAACATCTCAGAGTCTATATCGAAAAGGGTTTGCTCGATTCTATGACCATAGAAGGTGATGTCGATTTTGCTTCTAAAAATAATAATCTTAATCTCTACGCCAAACTACCGCCAAGTGATATCAGGGTGTTTGAGCCTTTCCTCGAAGGGGTGTTCAAAAACATGAAAGGAAGTGTGTATACTGAGGATAGCCTGCACATCAGTGGCTCTTTTTCTCATCCGGTTTTGGATGGTGATATTCTGGTTAAAAATGCCGAAGTGTTGGTGGATTACCTCAATGTGCCCATTAAGTTTTCTGCTCGTGTGCAAAGTGAAAAGAACCGCATGACCATATTGCCATTTGTCTTCTATGATGCCAAAGGGCACTCTGGAAAAGCCAAAGGCTATCTGTTCCATAAATCGTTTGATGATTTTGTATTCAACCTCAATCTGTGGGACCTCGATAAATTTCTGGTATTGAATACCACCAAACAAAGTAACGAACTGTATTATGGAACGGCTTATGCCAGTGGTAACGCCAGTTTTAATGGTCCCTTCGACAAAATGGATATAAAAATCAATGCCAAAACTGAGGCAGGTACCAAGTTCTATTTACCAATAAGTGAGGGCGATGCTTCTGGGCTACCTAGTTATGTCCATTTTAAAACGGCCAGAAAGAAAACCCAACGCCAGGAGGACGATTTTCCAATCAACTCACTGGTAATGGACGTAGAAGCCACCAACGATGCCAAAGTAGAAATTATCTTCGACGAAACCCTGGGTGATAAAATCTCTGGCACCGGCTCGGGTAACCTGAGGATGGAGATGAATAAGTCGGCCGACTTCTATATGTTCGGTACTTATAAAGTACAGGCGGGTGAGTACCTCTTCACGGCTTTTGATTTGTACAACAAGCCTTTTGGTATTAAACCAGGCGGTACAATTACCTGGTATGGCGATCCGCTGGATGCTAAACTCGATATCGCTGCTGTGTATTCTGTAAATGCCAATCCTAATCCACTATTGTCGGCTGTGAGTATCGCCAGTACCAGCACACAGTCTACGCCTAATCAACTTATCACCGCCGAAAGTGAATTGTTCTTGAAAGGCAATCTCTTTTCGCCAGAGGTGACTTTCGGATTGAACTTTCCGAAACTGCAACAAGAAGCAGGCAACTCCAGCAGTAGCTTGTCTTCAATCATCAGCCGTATAAAATCTGATAAAGAAGAAGTGAGCAGGCAAGTATTTAGTTTGTTGCTCATGCGTCAGTTTTTGCCACCTACTTTCGCTCAGGGTAATACGGGCTTAAATAATGCCGGTTCTACTGCTCTCTCATCGGCCGGTAGCGATTTGCTCTCTTCGCAATTAAGTAACTGGCTCAATAAAATCGATCCTAACTGGAAGGTGAATGTGATCTACAAGAATGGTTCCATCACGCTGCCACCAGAATATGGTTTAATGCTAAGCAGTAAATTCTTTAATGATAAACTAAGTTTCGATGGAAGTGTGAGCAGTTACAGCACAATGCCGAATATTAACCTCGAATATAAAATTACCAAGAAAGGCAATGTGAAGGTAAAGGCTTATACCCGTTCGAGCTTCAACCAGGTGAATACAACATCCCTGAGTACCCCAATTACTACCAATGGCGTGGGAATTGTTTACACCAAAGACTTTAATGTCTTTAGATTGTTTAAACGCAAGAAGAAAAAATCCTAGAATTTCTTGTTCTTAAAAGCGTTGTTCTGCTTGTTGAATTTATTGAATATAAAATAAAAGCCAACTAATACGATGGCGGTAATCAGTATTTCAGAAATAATTAAAGTGGTCTGAAAACTTTTGATGGTAACAGATGGATTGGCGGCAAGTGTATCTTTCATGTATCTAAATAGCTATCGTGTTCCGGATCTTTGGTGGGCGTCTTAAAAACCTTGTAAAAATAATAAATGGTCATGAATGTCACGATGCTGAATGATGCGGAGATCATAATGATGGCGCTTGTATTCATGCTGTTTAAGAGTTGATTAAAGGTTCTTTCTTACGGGCTGCCAAATATACCAAATATGCAATTAATAAGAGCACAATTAACAGAAATGGTCGCGATATATTTTTGTACAACATGGTGCGCTCCAATTTTTTAATGGTTTGTGCTTTGTTGCTGACAAAAGTTGGGTCGGTATATTTTGCATACAAGGCTGTCTTTTCGCGGACTGTAAAGATGGCGGTTTTTTGTGCCTGATTGTACTGATCGGTCTTCATAATGTTATCGCCTTGCATGATCACACTATCCGCCAAACCTGCAAGCTCATTGCTTTTGATCGTGGCGATGTCTTTCTGTAATTGTTCCGGATTTTGAATCAGGGCGATTTCATTTTTGGTTTGGGTATGCTGCAGGGTGTTCCAGATATCCGGCAAACTGCCCACAAACACCAGTGCCAGAAATACCGGTGTGACATACTTTAATACGAATTTATAGAAGAGAGGGACTCTTATATCGGCACTCTGATTGATCTCTTTCCAGCCTCTGTCGATGCCAAAGACATAAGAGAATAAAATGATCTCAAACAAGGCAAAAACCACCAGAGATACTGTGCCTGCCCAATAATCGAACTCGTCGAATACGCCTTCGTTAAAGAACAAAACTGTTGGCAATCCGAGGATGAGGATGATAGCGCCAAACGACCAGGCTGCAGAACCTCGTTTCCAGTTAAATTCGTCTTGAAGGAATCCAATCCATGGTGTACCCATAGCCAACGATGAGGTGATGCCGGCAAAGAACAATAAACTGAACCACATCACACCCGCAGCGGCCGCTAACCAAGGTCCCCATTGCTGAAACAAATATGGCAAGGTTTTAAAGCCTAAACCCAAACCGCCGGTTTTTGTCATTTCCACAACGGTGTCTATACCCAGGTAACCAATGGCAATGGGAATTAAGATGGAGCTGCCTAGCACCACTTCTACAAACTCATTCATCCAGCCTGCCGATTGCGAGTTGAGGGCAATATCATCACTGGCTTTGATATACGAGGCATAGCAATGCACAGAGCCCATGCCCAATGCCAGGGTAAAGAAGATTTGCCCGGCAGCTGATAACCATACTTTAAAATTCCAGATGGAGTTGAAGTCGGGTGTCCATAAATAATTCAAACCAACTGTGCCATCCAAGATAGCGTTCTCTGTTCCTGCTTGTAGTGTGATGCCTTTAATGGCCAGTATAATACCAAACACTATCAATAATGGCATGCCGATTTTAGAGGTTTTCTCGACGCCGGCACTCAAGCCTTTGCTTAAAATCCAGGTATTGATAAAGACACAGATGATCCAAAATACCAGGGCTTCGATGTGTATGCCTGTGCCGGTTCCGGCTATGTCGACATAAGATTCAAAGAAGCCTGCTACCTGAGATTGGTTGAGTCCTTGAAAACTGCCTACCACCGAGTGGTACACATAAGAGAGGGTCCAACTTTCGATGTAACAATAATAGCCAGCTACGGCCAAATTGGTAAAAATGCCAAACACGCCAATGTATTTCCACAATTGGCGTTTATCCATGCTGCCCAATATAAAGGGTGTAGAATGGTGTCCGGATTTGCCACCAAATCTGCCCATGGCCCACTCGGCATAGAGTAGGGGAATACCCATCAAAAGGAAACATACCAAATATGGAATAATAAAAGCACCGCCGCCGTTTTGTATGGCCTGCACCGGAAATCTCAGGAAATTACCCAGTCCCACTGCATTACCAGCCATGGCCAGAATTAAACCTATGCGCGAGCCCCAGGATTCTTTGTTAGACATAGTCGCAAAATGCACTATTTTTTTTGTCTTAACAAGTGGCTCAAAAAAAATAGCTGCCCATTCCTGAACAGCTACTTTTTAAAATGTTGTGTGACGATTATTTAAAGTTAGGGGCAACAATTAATTCTTTACCACCTGCACTGTAATCATAGAATCCTCTGCCGGATTTAACACCCAAATCGCCTGCAGTTACCATATTGATCAACAATGGGGATGCTGCATATTTAGGATTGCCTAAGCCTTCGTATAACACATTCATGATGGCTAAACATACGTCTAAGCCAATGAAATCGGCCAATTGCAATGGTCCCATTGGATGGGCCATCCCTAATTTCATCACGGTGTCAATTTCTTCAACACCTGCTACGCCTTCATTAAGCGTGATGATGGCTTCGTTGATCATTGGCATTAAAATACGGTTGGCAACAAATCCTGGGTAATCGTTTACCAAAGTTGGAACTTTGCCAATTTGCTTACTCAATGCCATGATGCTTTCAGTGACAGCTTTGTCAGTTTTGTAACCATTGATCACTTCTACCAGTTTCATCACAGGCACCGGATTCATAAAGTGCATGCCGATGACTTTGTCTGGACGATTGGTAACGGCAGCTATTTTGGTCAGACTAATAGAAGAGGTATTGGAAGACAAGATGCAATGCGCTGGAGCTGCTGCATCGATGTCTCTGAAGATTTGCAATTTGATGCCTACATTTTCAGTAGCAGCTTCGATGACCAGATCAGCTTCTGAAACACCTTTTGATAATTCGGTGGTGGTAGTGATATTGCCAAGTGTGGCTGCTTTTTGCTCTTCACTGATCACACCTTTGGTAACCTGACGGTCGAGGTTAGAGCCGATTTTGGCAATGGCTTTTTCGAGCGCTTGTTCGTTTATGTCAATCAGTTTTACATTAAAACCGTTTAAAGCAAATACGTGGGCGATGCCATTTCCCATGGTGCCGCATCCGATAACTGAAATATTTTTCATTGTGAAATGATGTTTGATTTGGTGCGGCAATATTACTAATTATTCGTTGCTAAATAAAATGATATTTTGCAGTGTGATATCAGTGTTTTTTATATTTTTGTTCTATGTTTCTATTCGTTTTGCTCAATATGGCCATTAGTCCCTTAAGCACGCCTGCCGATAGCAGTGCCCGTAAGGTGGTGATGGGGCAGAATGAGGTTTTTCAAGTTACTCTACATCAATTAAAGGATAGTATTGAACTTCGAATCACCAATCTAAGTAGCGATACTTTGCGTTATTACATGGGCTTTTTTTCGTACGACAGTTTGGGTTACGATACGCGTCAAGACTACAATGTCTTGATTCATACCCGCCCATTGGGGGGTAAATTTGCGACGCCTACCATTGGCATTCTGCCCGGCGAAACGCAATTGAAACGCCATAAAATTGGTCCGAAACTTTACGAGTATATCAGTTTTTACAGGCGCTACGACTGGTTTATAGGGTATTTTTCGAGAGCCGAAAAACACTACGAGTTTCTCATTCTAAGCAATTAGTCTATTCGCCTTTCAGGGCTTCTTTGTATACCATCAAACATTTTTCTCTGGCCTCGCTGTGGTTCACAATTTCTTTGGGATATTGCGCTGTGCCATATTCTGGTACCCATTGTTTGATGTATAAGCCTTTTGGGTCAAATTTTTCGGTTTGCAAATACGGATTAAAGATTCTGAAATAGGGTGCTGCATCTACGCCCGAGCCTGCGGCCCATTGCCAGCCGCCATTGTTAGAGGCCAGTTCGAAATCGAGTAATTTCTCGGCAAAGTAAGCTTCGCCCCAACGCCAGTCGATGAGCAAATGCTTGCATAAGAAACTGGCTACTATCATACGCACTCTATTGTGCATAAAGCCTGTGGTGTTCAATTCGCGCATACCGGCATCCACTATCGGATAACCTGTCTTACCTTGACACCATGCTTTGAAATGCGTTTCGTTGTTCTGCCATTGTATATGGTCGTATGCCGGTTTGAAGGCGCCTTGCATGGCATGCGGAAAATTGGCCATGATCTGTATATAGAAATCGCGCCAGATTAATTCGTTTAGATATTTTTCGTTCATTACCAGTGCTTTCGCTACTTTATCTCTGATGGAAATGGTGCCAAACCTGAAATGTAAACTCAGTCTGCTGGTGCCGTTTACCGAAGGGATATCGCGGTTGAGGTGGTAGTTAATGATGGTATTTCTGCTACTTTGAGGAGGCGGAAAATTGAAATTAACAGTCTCAAATCCCATGCTTTCCAAACTCGGTATGGCATCAGTTTCAACTTTTAAAAAGTTTTTGAAGTATTTCTCAGTTGGGTAGGCTTTGTAGTAGAAAGGATCTAAAAGGGCTTTCCATTTTTTGGAATAGGGGGTGTAAACGGTGTAGGGTTTGCCGTCGTCTTTTAAAACTTCATTGTATTCAAAGATGACATGGTCTTTGAAATCCAATAATGCAATTTGCTGTGCACCCAAAAGGGATTTAATACCCGCGTCGCGCTCTTTGGCGTATGGCTCGTAGTCGCGGTTGGTAAACACAGCCGAGATATTATACTGCTGCATGAGCTGTTTCCAGATCGCCTCAGGATGCCCGTAAAACACCTGCAAATCGCTGCCCCAGCTTTGCAGTTCTTCTCTCAGTTTTTGTAGGGTTTGATGGATGAAGTTGACCCTCAAATCGCGCACTGGCAATTTGTCGAGGATGTTTTTGTCGAAGATAAAAATGGGCAGAGTTTTCTTGCCGGATTTAAGGGCATGGTACAGAGCGGCGTTGTCGGTCAATCTTAAATCGCGTCTGAACCAGTGTATAACTATGGATTCTTTCATTTGCCCAGCGATTGAATGGCCTCGTCGGCGTATGGATGTTGAAATTTAAAGCCTTCATAAAGCAATCGATAAGGGGCAATATTCTGACTGCTGAGCAGGAGTAGATGGCGCTCTTTGCCGAAGATGATTTTGAGCGCCCAAACCGGAATATTGGGCAACCAAAGAGGACGTTTTAGTTGTTTGGCCAATAGCTTGGTGATCTTGCCAATGGTTTCTGGATGCGGCGCTGTGCCATTGAAAACACCACTGAGTTTTTTCTCCATGATGTAAATGAAGGCATCACAAAGGTCATCGATATGGATCCAACTGATAATCTGATGGCCCGGTCCCGGTACTGCGCCAGCAAAGAGTTTCAAGCTTTTGCGAATGGGTTCTAGAAAGCCACCTTTCTCTGCCATCACGATGCCAATGCGCACTATGGCGACACGTTCGCTCACTGCTTGCATCTTTAAGGCGGAGGCTTCCCATTGCTGAACCAGTTCAGAAATAAAACCTCTGCCGTGTGGAGAAGCTTCGTTTAAGCCTTCAGAGCTGATGTTTTCGTAATAGCCACTGGCCGAAGCGCTAATGAATACGGGTAGTTTCACGTTTTGTGACTGAAACTGTTGTAAGAGCATCTCAATGGGTTTTGTTCTGCTGTTTAGCAAGATTTGTTTGCGTTCGTCGCTAAAGTCTTTATCAAAAATTCCGGCACCACAAAGGTTAATCACACAGCTAAACTGAGATAAATCGATGTCCGGAAAAATGCCTTGTTCTGGATTCCAATAATAACTGTCTTTCAGGTTGTTAGCATTTGGACGTGTTGAAAGAAAAACAATTTTATAGTTGTTTTGTTTAAGTTTTATAATTAACTTTGAACCAATTAAGCCAGTACCTCCGGCAATTAAGACATTGTTCATGTACTGCAAACAAAATTAACATTAAATAGTTTTTGATAGAACACAAATAAACCACATCATGAAAAAAGGGAAAAAAGATTTCAGAAATAAGTTGTTCATCAAGGACCTTGAGAACATCACGGGGATAAAGGCGCATACTATTAGAATATGGGAACAACGTTACCATATCTTTACGCCACACCGCACCGATACAGGGATTCGTTATTACGACGAGGACCAGTTGCGACTGATTCTTAATATTTCTATCCTCAATAACAATGGTTTTAAAATCTCCAAAATTGCGGAGATGAGTCTGGAAGAGATACGCGAAAAATGCCAACAATTATCTGAGAACAAATCCAAATACGATGGTCAGATTCAAGCGCTTATTTCTACGATGATGCTTTTTGATGAGAAGGAGTTTAACAAAATTCTGTCCATCAATATTCTAAAACTGGGTTTGGAAGATACCATGATTCAAATTGTGTTTCCGTTCATGGAACAAATCGGTTTGCTTTGGCTCTCCGGCTCTATTCATCCAGCCCACGAACATTTTATTTCCAACCTTATTCGTCAGCGCTTATTCGTAGCCATCGATAATTTATCGGTTCGTCCCAATGTCGATTCCAAAAAGTTCCTGGTGTTTGTGCCTACCGGTGAATCGCACGATCTTTCCATCCTCTTTGCCAATTACGTCTTGCGTTCGCGCGGACACGAGGTGATTTATCTGGGTTCTCAAACGCCTTTCGAAGATCTCTACAAAATCTTTGATATCCGCAAACCTGATTTTATCTTCAGTATCATCACTTCACTCAATAGCAATGTGAGTTTACAAACCTTTATCAATAACCTGGGTAAGAACTGGAAGGAAACACAAATTCTACTTAGCGGCGCTCAGGTAGTGAATAAAAAGGAACTCAAAATGCCTGATAATATTAAAATATTAAATAGTCCTGATGAACTGATGACCTTTCTATCTGATATCAAAGAAAACCTCAAATACAAAAATACCATCAAGAGCTTTTCTCAAAAACAACCTACCAATAACGGATTTTAATGAGCCTCTTGCGTGTATCCAATCTGAGTATTTCATCCAGGCAAGTGGCTTTGGTGAAAGGCATCAGCTTTGATATACAACGTGGCGAGATTCTATCGATAGTTGGCGAATCTGGCTCCGGTAAATCACTTACCTGTTTATCTTTTCTGAATCTCTTACCAGCTTCACTGAATTGCTCGGGCAATATCACTTTTATACAAGCCGATGGCTCAAAGGATGAACTCCTGGGCATGAATGCCAAGCAACGCGCTAATTTTGCGCTTAAGAAGATCAGTTATATCTTTCAAGAACCCCTTTCTGCTCTCAATCCGGTGCAGAAATGTGGCAAACAAATTTTAGAAAATATCCGTCTTTGTGGCATTAAAGATAAAAAGGCCATGCAGCTCCGTGCCGCTGAATTGCTTGGCATGGTTGAGTTGCACGATGTCGATAAGGTGATGAATGCCTTTCCTTTCGAACTCTCCGGCGGTCAGCGTCAAAGGGTCATGATAGCCATGGCTCTGGCAGGTAATCCCGATCTTATTGTGGCCGACGAACCTACCACGGCTCTGGATGTTCTCTTACAGGAGGAGATTCTGGGATTGATCCGTAAACTCTGTACCAATTATGGTAAAAGCGTTTTGCTGGTTTCCCACGATTTGGATGCTGTCAGGCAGTTTTCAGACCGCATCATGGTGATGTACAAAGGCGAGATTGTTGAGTCGGGTTCTGTGGATGCCATCATCCATCACCCTGTTCAACTTTATACCAAAGCACTACTGGCTTGTAAGCCGCGCCCTGAGAAAAAAGGCTTTGCATTGAAAACCATTGCTGATCATACGGCTGAAGTGTTAGAAGACAGAGCACTTGTCGAATTGCCAGATAGTGGTGAGTTACTCTTAAAAGTGCATCTCTTGCACAAAGAGTACCACAAAGATCAAAAGACTTTTCGCGCTTTGAAAGGAGTGAGTTTCGATATGAAACGGGGTCAGAGTATTGGCCTCATCGGTGAATCAGGCTCTGGTAAAAGTACCATTTCAAAAATTCTCGTCGAACTCGAATCGGCCAGTGGTGGTAAGATTCAATACAATTTCGACAACGATTTACCGCTCTCTTCCAATGTGCAGATGATCTTTCAGGATCCTTTCTCGGCTCTGAATCCAAGTCTGCGTGTTGGCGCGGCTATTGATGAAGTAATTGCTCACCATCAGCCTACATTATCAGCTTCTGAACGTATATCGCAAATCGATTTGCTGCTAACAAAGGTGGGCTTAAGTGCTGCCGATAAAAACAAATACCCCGGCGATTTCAGTGGGGGGCAACGTCAGCGTATCTGCATTGCCCGTGCTCTTGCGGCCAAACCGCGCTTGTTGATCTGTGATGAATCGACTTCGGCCCTCGACTTGTCGGTGCAGGCTCAGATCCTCAATTTGTTGAAGGAACTTCAAATCAGCGAGCAACTCTCTGTGCTGATGATCACCCACAGTATGGCTGTTGCAGCCTGGTTCTGCTCTTACCTCATTGTGTTGAAAGATGGCTATATCGTCGAACAAGGTAAAACAGATGTCTTAATCGACCATCCTTCTGCCGACTATACCAAGGCCATGGTTGCGCATATCTAAAACATCAATTCCAACATCTCCTGATAATCCCAGGTTGTGCCGTAAAAACAATCGTCGTAGTTGTACAAAAGCTTCAAGTTCAAAAAAGCGAGTAACAAGATCAAACTATAATAGCCGATTCTGGTAGTTTTACTTTTGGATAATACTTTTTGAGACATGGCTGCCAGTCCCATTACCAAAAATGGATAATACTCTATAAAGGCTCTGCCGCCATAGGCACAGCCAAATGGCCAACACCACCAAGAGGCATTCAGGTAGGTGATCATTGCAAAACTGAGCAAGGCGGTTATTGAAACAAATCTATTGATCGGCCAATATCTAAAGCCTATAAAGGCCAAAACAAATACAGGGGCATACGGAAAAAAGCCGTTGCAGGCAGCAAACAAAACCTCCAATATATAAGGGCGGTTCCAATAAATAAAGCCTTCGTTCTGGTACGAATACATCAGCCAATGTCCGCTTACAGAATGCCAGTAAAACAACTGCGGTAATAGTATCAATATGGATATTGCTAGTCCTGCATATAATTGCGAATGCTTCACTAGGTGAAACACTTTCACCTGATTCAACTTGATATAGACGGCCAATAAGGCCAAATCTACGACGATGTTGGTGGGTCTGATCAATACCAGCAATGCCATCACCGGTAATAAGATGAGTAGGGTGAAACGGCCGTTTCTTTGAATCAGCAAAAGTGAAAAACTGATCAGGAAAAACGAATATACATGCGACAATCCCGGATGCTCAATGCCGTAATAGTACAAATTGGTGCAGGCCAATAAGGCAAAACAACTGAGAAAGGCCGAACGTCTGTCGAAGTAATGCTTCAAAAAATAATACAGGCAAAACAGCCCCATAAGCAAATAAAACACCCCCGAAAACAAGAGGCTGTTAACATAGGCTTGCGAGAAGCCATCGGCTGTTCCATTGATCGTCGCATAGGCATGCGCCATCAGGAAAAAGGGCATTTGCAAGTACGCGATACCGCTGGTGTATTTGGTGAAAATACGCTGCCCACTGTCTATGCTGAAGCCTCTGCCGGTTAGGGTATCAATGCCGGCTGGCATTTGTTTGCTGTCCCATTGGTAGATGAAAGTGGCTGGCAAATACACATAATAGCCTGAAGCATCTGCCCACATGGTACTTTTGTAGGTGAAGATTTTGTACTTCGAGTTCATGTTCAGCGATAAAAACACACCTAGGGCATAGAGTACAATAAATATTAGGCTATTCTTTTTCAAGTTCAGTGATGGTCGTTTCCCTGCAAATGTAAGATTAATATAGTTTCAGACAAATTCTGAAGATAGTGCGCTTTATAAAGCATCTCCCCTTAACTTTGCAATCAGATGAGCCGGAAAAAAAACAGCACTTTGCAACTCGAACAGGAGATTCTCAGAGTTCTCACAGAAGAACAGGGAAAGATTCTGAACCATAAGCAAATCTTCGCTCGTCTGTCTTTGGAGGATGCGCCAAAACGTGCCGAAGATATCTTGCCCATACTCTCGCATCTTGTTGAATCGGGTGCTGTTGGTAAGAAGGATTCGTATAAATTCTTCCGTCTCATGCCTAAGAAAACCATACAAGGTGTTATCGATATTACCAAAAACGGTAGGGTCTTTCTCAAAACCGATGCCTTTGAGGACGATTTAATGGTGGGCTTCTCGGCCATTCGTCTGTTGCCATACGATCAGGTGGAAGCTACTTTGTTCCAGCAAGGTAAGAAAACACCTAAGGCGGATGTGGTGCAGCTCATCGCGCACTCCGACCGTCAGTTCACGGGTGTGCTCGAAATGCGTGGTCACCATTGGTATATCCAACCCGATAATCCGCGCTTCCAGGAACTCTTTACCATACACCACGATGATGCCTTTAAGCATGGCAAAAAGGTGGTCTTCAAAATCAAAGAATTCCGCAAAGACAGTCGACTGCCTTCTGCTACGCTGGTAGAAGTGCTTGGCAAACCCGGCGATCACCATACCGAGATGCATGCCATCCTCGCAGAATTCGGTCTGCCGGAGGCGTTTGATCCGGAAGTGCAGGAGGCGTCTGACAATGTCAATGAACGCATCACAGCGGAAGATTTGAAGGGTCGCGACGATTACAGAAAAGTACTAACCTTTACCATAGATCCGGATACGGCCAAAGATTTTGACGATGCCATCTCTTACCAGAAACTGCCGAATGGTAACTTCGAGGTAGGGGTGCATATTGCCGATGTGAGCCATTATGTGAAACCTGGTTCTGTATTGGATATAGAGGCTTATAAACGCGCTACCTCTGTGTACCTGGTGGATAGGGTAGTGCCTATGCTGCCATTCAAACTCTCGGATGTGGTATGCTCGCTGGTGCCGCATCAGGACAGATTGACCTGCGCGGCTATTTTCGAGATAACACCGGATTTTAAAGTGGTCGACAAGCGTTTTGTCAAATCGGTGATCCACTCGGATAAACGTTTTTCGTACGAAGAAGCTCAGGATATTCTCAACGCAGGCAAGGGTATTTTTCACGACGAACTCAAACACCTCAACGAATTTGCCAAATACTTAAGTCGGAAACGCTTTGAGAAAGGGGCTATGAGCTTTGAGTCGACCGAGTACAAGTTTGTCTTAGACGAGCAATTCCGCCCCGTATCCATGAAGGTGAAACTCCGTCAGGATACCAATAAGCTCATAGAAGAATTAATGCTGCTGGCCAACCGTTCAGTGGCCGAATACATCTATCTGGGTAAACCCAGAAAACCGTTTATCTACCGTACCCACGATGAGCCCAGTGATTTGCGCTTACAAGAACTTAAAAGGTTCTTAGGCAAATTTGGTTACCATCTGCAAATCGATAATGAAAATGTTTTCAGAACTTCTATCAACGAAATTTCTAAAGAGGTAGAGGGCAAGCCTGAGCAAGATCTTATTCGCAATATGTCCATCAGAAGCATGGCCAAAGCGGTGTATACGCCTAATAAACCAAGTCACTTCGGACTGGCCTTTCAGCACTACTCACATTTTACGTCACCCATCCGACGTTACCCGGATATCATTGCCCACCGCTTGCTTTTTGGTTACCTCAATAACGAGTCGATGGAACAAATTTGTGGCTGGAACATGGAAAAATTAGATGCTGCCTGCAAACAATCTTCGAAAATGGAGGTTATAGCTTCAGAGGCCGAGCGTGCATCGATCAAATACAAACAAGCCGAATGGATGGAATCCCAAATTGGTAAAGTGTTTACGGGTGTAATAAGCGGACTGACGGATTTTGGTATGTTTGTAGAAATTAAAGAATATAAATGTGAAGGCATGATTCGCCTGAACCGTATTGAAGGCGACCATTATGAATATGATGCTTACCTGATGGCGGTGATTGGTAGTCGCTATTACAAACAATATAAAATGGGTGACGAAGTTCAAGTACTGGTTGCCAATGCCAATAAAATCAGTCGCACCATCGACCTCGAACTGATCACCGATGAATCAACAACAAGAAAACCCACACATGACAGAAAACGTCGTCACTTCAGATAGTTTTGAACAATACCTGGTTTCGCATCCTTTTGCCGGAAAACCAGAGAACCTCTACAATGCCATGAATTATATCATGCAGCTGGGAGGTAAACGCATGCGCCCCAAGTTTTTACTCCTGGCCTACAAAGCATGCGGTGGTACTAACGACGAGCAAGCCATGCGTCTGGCTTTGTCTATAGAGACATTCCACAATTTTAGTTTGGTGCACGACGATATCATGGACAATGCGCCCATCCGACGTGGTAAAAAAACCGTGCATGAAGAATGGAACATGCCTACCGCTATTCTGGCTGGCGATAACCTCTTGCTGCAATGTTACCGTTTGATCCTCGAATCTACTTTCGATTGCCGCATCGATTTACTAAAAGAATTTACCGAAACTTCTGCTTTGGTTTGCGATGGTCAGCAAATGGATATGAACCTGCCCAATTTCGAAACCATTTCAGAGGCAGAATATCTTAAAATGATAGAATTGAAAACGGCGGTATTGCCTGCCTGTGCCCTTAAAATGGGTGCCATGGCTGCCGGTGCCGATGCCGATACGGCTGAGCAATATTATCAATTCGGACTCAATATCGGGATGGCTTTTCAATTACAGGACGATTACCTGGATGCCTTCGGATCGGCTTCTGATATAGGTAAACAAGAAGGTGGTGATATCATCGAAAATAAAAGAACCATTCTCTATCTGCATGCAGAATCTACGCTGAATGCCGTTGATTGTAATACGTTAAAAGAATGGATGCGTAGCAATCCAGAACCAGCCGATGATAAAATACAAGCTGTGCGTGCTTTGTTTAAAGCCGCTCAAAGCGATGTGTATTTGTCTAAAATGAAAGCGCAATACGAACACAAAGCGCTCGAAATTTTAGAATCAGTGTGCAGCAATCCTGTTTACAAAGAACAGTTTATGCTGCTGTTTGATATGCTGAAAACCCGCAATAGTTAAGCCTTAGGGTTGTTGCTATGTCCGCCTTTGGGTGGATACTTCTTGTATGGTTTCTTAAAAGGCTTCTTGCCCGATGATGGTTTCGGTGAACGTTGTGTAGGGGCATACTCTGGTCCCTTACCTAAAAACTCCGGCAACGGATATTTCTTTATCTCATACCCAATAAGGTCTTCGATCTTTTTAAAACGGTGCTGATTCAGTTCGTTGATGAAGGTAATGGCAACGCCCTTAGATTCGGCCCTGGCGGTTCTGCCCACACGGTGCACATAATCTTCGGCATCTTGCGGTACCTCGTAATTGATCACCAAGCCTATGTCTTCGATGTCTATGCCTCTTGAAAGGATATCGGTGGCCACTAAGATCTGAACCTGCTTGCTTCTGAACTGACGCAATACTTCTTCTCGCTCGTTCTGTTCCAAATCTGAGTGGATAGCCAGCGCATTCAGTTTGGCTCTTCTCAATTCCTTCTCCAGCTCGCGGGCCTTTATTTTAGTACCCACAAACACGATCACGCTGGCGTATGTTTTCTCGCTGAGCAGGTGACTGATTAAGGCGTTTTTGTTTTTGTCGTATACCAGATAAGCTTGTTGATCGACACCCTCTGCCGGTTTAGAAATAGAGATGCTGATCTCTTCAGGCGATTTCAAAAGTTTCTTGGCCAGATGTCGGATCTTGTCGGGCATGGTAGCCGAAAACATCAGCGTTTGTCGGTTGGCTGGTAAGTAAGTAACGATGCGGGTGATGTCGTCTACAAATCCCATGTCCAGCATACGATCGGCTTCGTCGAGGATGAGGTAGGAAAGGGCGTCAAATTTAACATAGCCCATATTAAGGTGGGCCATTAATCGTCCAGGTGTGGCGATGATGATGTTGGCACCTTCCATCAAAGCTTTCTTCTCGCGGGCAAACACCTGACCGTCTCCACCGCCGTATATCGCCAATGAGCTGATGGAGGTGAAATAGGAGAGACCCTGAATGGCCTGATCGATTTGCAGGGCCAGTTCGCGGGTAGGCACGATGATGAGCGCTTTGGTATCGTCTGAAGCCTGTTTGCTGAGCGCATCCAAAACCGGCAGAACGAAAGCTGCGGTTTTTCCAGTGCCTGTTTGAGCACAAGCTATAAGGTCTTTACCCGAAAGAATCACCGGAATGGCGAGGGTTTGAATCGGTGTTGGGTTTTCGAAACCCATGGCATCCAAACTGTCTTGTAAGTCGGGATTGAAGTTAAAATCTTTAAAAGTCAATGATAAATGTGTCTATATTCTATGCGAAG
>JACCDH010500195.1_pt1 | contig 59934 bp, 54 predicted proteins | sample 7442481 | NCBI WGS metagenome assembly JACCDH01 (sample SAMN15323433, study PRJNA562643) | freshwater metagenome | isolation source: river surface water | place: USA:Blue River Watershed | collected 2017-08-15
GTCCCTGCGGACGGGCCTTTTTTGGGTGCGGTGACAAGCGCAGCATTGTCAATCAAAATCAGCTTTGATGATTTTGATAGCAGCCAAAGCAGACCGGAAGCAGGGACGAGGCCCAGCGGCCTGAGCGATAGCAAGTATGCACATATGCGCAGTACATACTACTGATCAAACAACCTATCTGTACTTTCGGTTGCAGTTGCTGGTCGCCTAACCAGCAACCAACAACCATAAACACTCCTGTTGGTCAGGAGACCAACAGAGGCATTAGAAATAAACAGTACTTTCACTAAAAGAATTTTCATGCGCGCATTCATCATTACGATACTCTTTCTTACAGGTTTTACTGCTATTGCGCAAAGCGATATGCAGCAGCACTATAAAATCTATGATACCAGAAACAAACAACTCATCAATATTGAGCAAATTGTTACGGCTATGGCCGATGCAGATGTACTGTTCTTTGGTGAAGAGCATAATGATAGCGCAGGTCATTTTCTGGAAGCAGCTATTTTCAAAGCATTGCATACTGCTTATGGCAGTCAAATAAGCCTGAGTCTGGAAATGTTTGAAACAGACGGACAATTGGTCTTGAATGAATACTTGGCCGGATTGATTGATGAAGCACGCATGGGCAGAGACCTGCGCTTATGGAGTAATTACAAAGACTATCGCCCCATGATTGAATATGCCAAAGCCAATCAGTTGAAAGTGGTGGCAGCCAATCCGCCACGCAGGTATGTTACCATGGTGAGCCGCAAAGGCATGGCTTCATTGGATGCTTTATCAAAAGAAGCCAAACAACTCTTACCACCCTTGCCTTATGATACATTAACCGGCCGCTACCGCGAAAAGTTTATGGACATCATGAAGGGTAGCCCCGGCAGTGGCAGCAACAGCATTTACCATAGCCAGAGTTTGTGGGATGCAGGCATGAGCTATAGCATCCATCGTTTCTTGAAAGCCAATCGCGGACAAAAAATCTTTCATTGTGTAGGTAAATTTCACTCAGATGAAAAACTGGGCACAGCCGCACAATTACAACTGCGTAACAAGAAGCTGCGCATCCTCAACATCAGCTGCTTTCCAGATAAAAGCTTTGCCAATCCTGATTGGGAAAGCCTGAGCCAGCTGGGCGATTTTGTGATTCTCACCAATCCGGAACTGAAACGTACTTACTAATGGCTGAACAATATTTCACTGATCTAACCATCACACAGGCCGATTATGCAAAGACCGGCTTGAATAAGGGCGAGTACGAAAATTGTGTCTTCAGTAAGATTGATTTATCGGGTGCTGATCTTTCCGGTATCCATTTTATTGATTGTCGCTTTGAGCATTGTCAACTCAGCAATGCGAAACTCCATAAAACTGTTGTGCGCGATGTGGTCTTCAACGATTGCAAAATGAGCGGACTGGTCTTCAGTGATTGCGATGGATTTTTATTCAGTGCGCAGTTTATACAGTGTCAATTGCAATATGCCAGCTTTCAACAAATGAAACTCAAGCAGCATGTGTTTCAGGATTGTCAACTGCAGGATGCAGATTTCACGCAAGCAGATTGTAGTGGTGCCAAGTTTACTGGTGCCGATTTAAGCAGAACCATTTTCCATCAAACCAATTTAGAAGGAGCTGATTTTAGTACGGCTATACATTTTAGTATTGACCCGGAACAAAACAGATTGAAGAAAGCCATTTTCTCTCAAAGCAACCTCACCGGCTTACTGGATAAATATCAGCTCAAGATTTTGCGTGGGTAATCCAGTCGTTGCTGGTCGCCTGACCAGCAACCAAAAACCATTAACCTCCTTGTTGGTCAGCGACCAACAAGGGCATTGCGGCCTGAGCGATAGCAAGCATGCACCACTGCGTAGCGTTTGTTTATAGATCAAACAATTAATAAGCTGACCACTACAGACCAGCAACCAAAAACCAATAACCACCCGTGTTGGTCATAAGACCAACACGGGCAACAGGGGCAACAAACCCATTAACCAGTGTCACGGCGCAGGGTCTCCGCAAATGCGGAAGACCCCACGCAGCAGGCAGCCATTCATCCATGAAATTTTGGCTGGGGCGGCATTATTTCAGAACTTACCGATCCCAAAATCTTTTGCATGAGAAAACTGATCGGATTAGCAGCTGCAGCACTCTGTTGCCAGCTGGCTCAGGCACAAACAGTAGACCTGAATAAGCATTTCAAAACATGGAAACCCCGCAACATCGGCCCAGCAGGTATGAGCGGTCGTATTACTGCTATTGACGTGGTGGTAAAAGACCCCAATACCATTTGGTTGGGTGCTGCATCGGGCGGTGTATGGAAAACTACCAATGCCGGTAATAGCTGGACACCCGTGTTTGATGAACAACCCATTCAAAATATCGGCGCCTTAGCCGTACAGCAATCCAACCCCAGCGTGGTTTGGGTAGGTACGGGTGAAGGTAATCCTCGTAACTCCATCAATATTGGTGAGGGTATTTTCAAAACATTAGACGGTGGTAAATCATGGAAGCGTATGGGACTGGAGAAAACCAGGAATATCCATCGCATCATCGTTGATCCAAACAATCCAAACACTGTTTACGCCGGCGCTATCGGTAATCCTTATGCACAATATCCTGATAAGGGTTTATTCAAAACAACCGATGGTGGCGAAACATGGAATAAGATTCTCTACACCAACGATACTTCGGGTGTAGCAGATATGATCATGGATCCATCCAACCCCAATAAATTATTCGTCGCCATGTGGCATCACTACCGCACACCTTACAGTTTGCAGAGTGGCGGTAAGGGCAGTGGTTTGTACATGACGGTGGATGGGGGCAAATCATTCATCAAGTTGGGCAAAGAACATGGTTTGCCTGATGGCAATTATGGGCGTATTGGTTTAGCCATCAGCCGCAGCAATCCTAATCGCGTATATGCGCTCATTGAAGCCACTAAGAATGGCTTATACAAAACCGATGATGGTGGCTATAAGTGGGAATTGGTAACTGCTGATCCTGCTATCGTAACCAATCGTCCTTTCTATTTTCAAGACATCATTTGCGATCCCATCAATGAAAACAAATTGTGGATGATCAACCAAACGGTGAGTGTAAGTATTGATGGTGGTAAGAACTACACCACAGTGATCCCTTACAGTGGCATTCACCCAGATCACCATGCGTTCTGGATTCACCCCAATGATCCCAACTTCATAGTAGATGGTAATGATGGTGGTATTGGTATTACACGTGATGGCGGTAAGGTTTGGATGTTTGATGAGAAATTACCTGTTGGTCAGTTCTATCATATCAATGTAGACAACGAAACACCATACAACGTCATGGGTGGTATGCAGGATAATGGTAGTTGGCGCGGACCAGCTTACACTTGGATCAGCGGTGGTATCAAGAACTACTATTGGGAAAGTCTTTGGGGTGGTGATGGTTTTGATGTGATGCCAGATCCTGAAGATGCCAATTGGGTATATGCCATGAGTCAGGGCGGTAATGTAGGCCGTTATAATGTACAAACCGGTGAACAGTGGCAGATTCGTCCGCCGGCACCGGATGCGAAAACACGTTTGCGTTTTAACTGGAATGCAGCGATTGCACAAGATCCTTTTGATAAGCAAACGATTTATTATGGTAGTCAGCACGTACACAAGAGTACCAACAAAGGTGCCAGCTGGTCAGTGATTTCTCCGGATCTCTCTACCAACGACAGTGCGAAGATTGATCAGCGCAACAATGGTGGTTTGAGTGTTGATATCACGGGCGCTGAAAACCATTGTACCATTCTGGCCATTGAGCCTTCCGCAAAACAGCAGGGTGTGATCTGGGTAGGTACTGATGATGGTAACGTACAGCTCACAACAGATGGAGGTAAAACTTGGACCAATTTCCGCGGCAAGATTCCGGGATTACCTGCAGGTGCATGGGTACCACAGATTCGTGCATCACGCCACAATGCCGGCGAAGCATTGGTGATTGCCAATGATTATCGTCGCGGTGATTTCAAGCCTTATATTTTCCGTACAACAGATTTTGGTAAAACTTGGACAAGACTGGTTGATGAAAAGAAAGTAACGGGTTATGCATTGTGTGCTTTGCAAGATCCTACTGAACCCAATTTAATCTTTGTTGGTACAGAACAAGGCTTGTGGATCAGCTTAGACAATGGTGCTACATTCCAGCAATGGAAGAATGGTTATCCTTCTGTATCTACTTATGATTTAGCGATTCAAGAAAGAGAAGCCGATTTAGCTATTGCCACATTTGGCCGAAGCTTATGGGTGTTGGATGATATTCGTCCACTGCGCAAACTGGCTGCAACAAAAGGTGTTCCTGCGAGAAACTTTATTGTATCTGCACCTGCTGAAGCTATTCAAGCATCGTATAAAAATGCACCAGGCTATGAGTGGAGCACATGGGGCATCTGGGATGCAGAAAACAGACGCAGAGGTTTCCCTGTATCGTTCTTTGTAAAGAATCAGGGCAAGGATTCATCCATGAAAGGTGGCGATACAGTTATGGTGCGCATTTATGATGATAAGAATGAAATCATTCGCAACCTACGTTGGAAAGCCGATAGCGGTTTGAACAGACAATACTGGGGATTGGAAGAGCGTGGATTCCGTGCACCCGGCGCACCTCGCGCTGGTGGTGGCGGTGGAGGTAGAGGTGGCGGTCGCTTTGGTGGCGGCGGAGCCGGTGGATTTGAACCAGGCGGCGCACAGGTATTGTCTGGTACCTATAAAATGGTCTTGAGTTTTGGCAAGGAAAAAGACTCCCTCTTTGTTACAGTGAAAGACGATCCACGCATGGGCAATATGAACAGCGTGAAGCTGGCACAGAAAGCAATGAACGATCGCCTGCGTAAGAGTGGTGATAAGCTGAATGCAGCTATGGATCGTTTGCAGGAAACAGATGATGTGCTCGCGAAAGTGAATGCATTACTGAAAGATGCAACAGGACGTGATGCAGATACGGTTCGTAAAGCAACAACCAAAATCACAGAGGCCATTAAAGAAATCCGTGAGTTTGTGAATGGTAAAACATCCGACAGACAAGGTTATGGTCAGGTGCCACAAGTAACGGTGATGACTGTTGTGCGTACTGCACAACAATACATCAGCAGTAAATCTGTTGCACCGGGTGAACAAGAAGAGCGCTTGGTTGCTGAAGCAGAAGAAGTGATCAAACAAACCGTTGATAAGGTGAATGATTTCTTCACCAACAAATGGACGGGTTACCGACAACTGGTGGAAACCAAACCACTCAAGTTTTTCCGAGATTATCAACCCATTCAATAAAGCACAAAACCCACCGAATTCGGTGGGTTTTTCTTTGCGTTTAATACACGACAAATAATTAACCCTGTTTAACAGATTTCGTTAATCTGCTGTTACCAAATGATCTGTTTTGTTTTATGGCATGGGCTTTGGCGCACTTGTGTTTAAAGTGAATAAGATGAAAAAGATGACGACCATATTAATACTCCTCTTCATTACATCCATAAGCCAAGCACAAAATAATCCTACAGGTCAGTGGGAGCTAACCATGCTTAGCGGCACAGTAAAGCCACTCAAAGAAATTTTCGTGACTAAAATACCCATGCTCAATATTGATGCGAAACAAAGCAAGTTTGCGGGTACTAATGGATGTAACCAAATTCATGGAAGTCTACACATTAACAAAGCGCATTTCCGTTTTGATAGCAAGATGGCATCAACCATGATGGCTTGTCCCGGTCGAGGCGAACAATATTTCAATGCATTATTATTCGATATCAACCGCTATGAAATACATCAGCATGAATTGATTTTCTATAAAGATGCGCAAGAATTGATGCGGTTTCGTCGTATTAAATAAGCTTTAAAATGGTCATGTGATTGTCAGGGCTTCGTAAAGAAGCCCTTTCTATTTAACTGATAATCAGTTCTGTTAACAAAGCTTTCGAATTTTTTTAGGCTCTTCTTAGTAAGCATAGGCACGCTGTTTGAATCTGATATACTGTAAGCACATGATTAATGAATTAAAACAGATGCATTATGAAAAAGAATCTCACATGGATCACAGGATTATTTAGCCTGATTATTCTATTAACAAGTTGTGGCACGATTGCCAAAGTACAGAAAGATGAAACTGCTGATATAAGTTCTATCAAAACATTCGCATGGGCTGAAAAAAATAAAGAACAGCAAAAAGGTATTAGCGACTTAACAGATAGAAACATCAAACAGTCTATCGGTGAGAAGTTGCAAGAGATGGGTATGCGTGAAGTAAAATCGAATCCTGATGTATTGGTTACGTATGATGTGTTGTTACAAAGAGAGCAACGTGTAGATCAGAATGCTGTGTATTCACAGCCTGTTACCAATTGGGTGTATAGTCCGTTTAACAGAAGATGGGTACCGATATTTTATCCTTCTCAGTTCATGGGCTATCAACCCGTAAACAGAACAGTGAATGAGGGTACACTCACCATTTCGCTGATTGATGCCTCAACCGATAAAACCATTTGGCAGGGCTGGGCTAGCGATGAAGTGAACAGCAGAAAGATTACAGATAAAGATGTGCAGCCCGTGGTGAATGCCATTATCAAAAAACTGGAAAAAGAAAAATCTGGTAAATAAGGTTTGATGACTGTTTCAACAATACATCCCGCAAATGCGGGATGTATTACTATAGCCCTATTCAAGACCAGACAGAATCATGACCATCAATTGCCCTTGAAAACGTAGTTTTGCGGCTCAAACAAAAGTCATGGGCAATACCAAGCTCAGCCAACTGGCTGAAACACTGATCGGTAGTGAAATCGTTAAACTGGGTAACGCCATCAGTGAGCGTATTCGTAACGGAGAAAAGATTTACAACTTCACCATTGGCGATTTTGATCCGAAAGTATTTCCCATTCCCCAAGAACTCGAAGCCGCGATTATTGAAGCCTATCAGCAGCACTATACCAACTATCCAACAGCAGATGGTATTCTAGAACTGCGTCAGGCTGTTTGTTCATTCATCAAGAAATGGGAAGGCATTGATTATGCACCTAATGAAGTGCAGATTGCTTCCGGTGGCCGCCCATTGATCTATACGTTGTTCAAGACAATTGTTGACAAAGGCGATAAAGTGATCTATGCCGTTCCTTCTTGGAACAATAACCACTACGTACATCTTACGCAAGGCGAGCATTGTGTGATTGAGTGTAAGGTGGACAATCATTTCATGCCCACAGTAGATCAGATTAAAGAACACATCAAAGGCGCTACCCTGCTTTGCTTGTGTACACCACAAAATCCTACCGGTACTACTTTAAGCAAGGAATCACTTGAAGCGATTTGCGATTTGATCTTAGAAGAGAATGAGCGCAGAGGCGATTATGATAAGAAACTCTACCTCATGTTCGATCAGATGTATTGGACACTGACCTATGGTGAAACTGTACACTACAATCCGGTAAGCTTACGTCCACGCATGAAGGAATACACCATTTTTATTGATGGTATCTCTAAAGTTTTTGCTGCAACCGGTGTGCGTGTAGGTTGGGCTTTAGGCCCTACAGAAGTGATTGGCAAAATGAAAGCCATCCTTAGTCACGTGGGTGCTTGGGCGCCAATGGCTGAACAAAAAGCAGTAGCGAAATATCTTGTACAGAACGAAGCCATCGAAAGCTATTTGCAACATTTCAAAGCGGAGATTGAAGAAAGACTGCGTCGAATCCACAGAGGTTTCATGCAATTAAAAGCAAAGGGCTATCAAGTAGATTGCGTTGCACCACAAGCAGCGATTTACTTAACCGTTCAATTGGATTTGGCCGGTAAGAAAACTGCTGAAGGCGTACTACTTGAATCGCAAGCAGATGTGACTTCTTATGTCTTATCCGAAGCAAAAATTGCTGTAGTGCCTTTCCATGCGTTTGGTGCTGGCAGTACCAGTCCATGGTATCGCCTGAGCGTAGGTACATGCAAGAAAGAAGAAATTGATACAATGCTGGGACAGCTGGAAGGTGCTTTGGCCAAGCTGCAGTAATTAGTTTCGGCAACAAATAAACACAAAGGGCTTTCGGCCTCTATCGGCAATTACTTGCTGCACTTTGTGTGGTTTGGTAATGACTTTGAAACGATTTACATCAATCACTTCATGTACGGAACAGAAATGCAGGTGAGATTCTATGGGAAAAAGAATCTTGTGCAACTGCTCAGCTGTGTACTCCAGTTCCTCGGGACTGAGCTCGCCGCTTCTGGACAGTACCAGCAGGTCTCTGTTATGGTTGTGTAAGCCGGACATGTGTGTATGATCAAGGCCTGCGCATCGCTTTTTGGTTTGGACAATTACAACCGCCCTTGTTGGAGCGATTGAAAATGCCACAGGATGCAGCCATGATAGCAATAATAAACAGCGAAAAAATGATTTGGTTGAACGAGCGTTTCATAACCGGAACTAAAATAGTATTTTCCTTTCGTAAAGCTATGACCGTATCGGATGAACGGGAATTTTAACATACCCAGCAAAGTATTGATTGCCCCATTGGACTGGGGACTAGGTCATGCAACCCGTTGTATTCCAGTAGTACAGTCCTTTATAGCGCTGGGCAGCGAAGTGGTGCTGGCTGCGTCGGGCCCACAGGCACAAATACTCAAACAGCAGTTTCCGCAACTTACCATGCTGCCCCTACCCGGCTATGCGGTACGCTACAGTAAAAAGGGAACAACCCTAGCACTACGCTTATTACTGCAAGCGCCACGTATCCTGAAAACCATCCGGGAAGAATATCTATGGCTGAAGCACACGCAGAAAATCCATGACTTTAAATTGATCGTTTCGGACAATCGTTTTGGCTTATGGCATCGCGCTGTGCCTAGCATATTCATCACACACCAATTGCATATTCAGGTGCCCAATAGCTGGTTGGAAAAAAAGATTCAACGCATCAACTACAAATACATCCAGCGATTTCAACAATGCTGGATACCGGATAGCAAGGAGCACTCACTGGCAGGCAATTTATCGCATCCACAAGTATTGCCCGATGTGCCCATGCATTATATGGGACCCATTTCGCGCATGCGGAAATTAGACAGCACAGTTCAATACAAATATTGTTTTCTCTTATCCGGACCGGAGCCACAACGCAGCATTCTAGAGAAACTGATACTTACGCAGATTGATCAACTCGATGCAAACTGTTTACTGATTCGCGGCTTACCCGGTGCACAGCAGAGTTTGCCAAACACAAAAAACTGCACCATTATACAACATGCTGCTACAGATGAACTGATGCAACTACTCGCCTCTAGCGAATACATTATTTGCAGAAGCGGCTACACTTCTTTGATGGAGCTGATGGCCATGCAGCGAAAGATGATCCTGATTCCAACGCCGGGACAAACAGAACAGCAATACTTGGCCGACTATTTTATGCAACAAGGCTGGGGCTTTGCAGCAACTCAGGACAATCTTGATTTATCAGCAACCCTTCAGGCTGCTGCAGGGTTTGATTATCGCTTTCCCACAATTCCCTATTTCAACACAGCACGCTTGCAAGAATTATTATCGGCTATTAACTGGCATCGCCATTAATTTTGCCGAATGCAATCCAACAGACTCAAAGCACATGCAGCCGTACTCGGCGCCAATTTCTTTTTTGGCGCCGCTGTATCTGCAGTAAAGCATTTGAGTCCGGCAGTGATGGCCCCCTTCGCCATTAACGGTATTCGTGTGCTCACCGCGCTACCATTGTTCTGGTTGCTCTACGCCTTTAAGCCCGGCAGAGCGGGTATTGAAAAGAGCGATATCATTCGCTTTATTGGATGCGCTTTATCAGGCGTTGTCGTCAATCAATTGTTTTTTATTAAAGGTGTTTCCTTGACCAGTCCCATACACGCCTCACTACTCGCATTAACCACACCAGTGATGATTACCATTCTCGCTGTGTGGATTCTGCATGAAAAACTCACGCTCAATAAAACATTTGGCTTACTGCTCGGTATCTCTGGTGCTGCGGTGTTAATATTAAGTAAGGATTTATCCGGCACAGCCAGCAATCAATTGTTGGGCGACACTTTCATTATTGTGAATGCAATCGCTTACTCTTTCTATCTCGTATGGGTAAGGCCATTGATGTTGCGCTATAGTCCGGTACATGTGATTCGATGGGTGTTTACATTTGGTACGGTGATGATGCTACCCTTCTGTTGGCAACCCATGATGGCAACGGATTGGTCGGCCTTTAACAACACCCACTACTTCGCTTTGGCCTTTGCCGCTTTGGGTGCTACTTTCTTTGCGTATCTCTTCAATGTCTATGGTATCGCTATACTAGGCTCTTCTGTGGTAGGTGCTTATATCTATACCCAACCGGTATTTGCAACAGTGGTGGCCATGATTTTGATGGGCGAACAACTCAGCCTTACAAAACTACTGGCCGCCGCACTGATATTTGCAGGCGTTTATCTAGTGAATAAAAAGCCGGTATCAGATCGCCTTGGGGTAGTCGAAGAATAAGAACTCTTTCTGCGCAGTAGCAAAATCCTGCCATTGATCGCAATATGCTTTTACTGCAAAAACACCACAAGTGGGCATATTATCCAATCGCGCTACGCCCAATTCATTGATGTATTCCGTAATACCGGGATTGTGTGAAAACAAGGCAATGCTTGCATATTTCTTATCGGCAGTAGCAATCACTTGCGCAAAGATTTCGGGTGGCGCATGGTAAAGTTTTGATACAGGAATGATCCTATCCTTGGCATCGAAGGTTTCTGCAAAAAACGTACAGGTGGTGAATGCTCTTTTGGCTGTACTGCTGATGAATGCGTCTATGGCAATCTTACGCTTCAACACACGTTTAGCCATTTCAGGCGCATCACGCAAGCCGCGTTGATTGAGTGGTCGATCGAAATCCTCTACGCCATAAGGCCAATCGCTTTTCGCATGCCGAATCAGCAATACTGTTTTCATGCGTAAAAGTTACGCAAACTGAATTACTTTGTGCATCCATGGCTATCACGCGTCTCAATACAACAGAGTTTCTTGCAATGGCTGCACAGCATCCTGTATTAGATGTGCGTAGCCCTGGCGAATATGTCCATGCACATATGCCAGGCGCGTACAGCTTTCCACTGTTCAATGATGAAGAGCGCAAAGAAATTGGTACGGCTTACAAACAACAGAGTCAGCAGATAGCCATCAAGATTGGCTTACGCTATTTCGGTGGCAGAATGGTGGAGATGGTGGAGACTGCTGAAAAAATTTTGGCAGCACATCTGGGTGCAGATACAAAAAGTAAAACCATACTCGTTCACTGTTGGCGCGGCGGTATGCGTAGCGCTGGTGTAGCATGGTTATTGGATTTGTATGGATTTAAAGTCTTTACATTAGTTGGTGGATACAAAGCTTACCGCAATCATGTATTGCAAGTTTTGAGTCAGGATTATCCAATCCGCATCATTGGTGGTTACACTGGTTCTGCAAAAACAGAACTACTGTATACCCTGCAACAAAAAGGTGAACAGGTGATTGATCTGGAAGCCCTTGCTGCACATAAGGGTTCTGCATTTGGCAACTTGGGTATGCCTGCACAGCCCACACAGGAAATGTTTGATAACCTTTTGGCCGAAGCGGTGCGCAAGCTAGATGCAACGAAAACCATTTGGCTGGAAGATGAGAGTCAGCGCATTGGTCATGTCAATATTGATTTCCGTTTCTTTCGTATGATGCGCACGAAGCCAGTGTTGTTCTTAGATATTCCTTTTGAGGCAAGACTGCAGCACATCATAAAAGGGTATGGACAGTTTGAAAAAGAGAAATTACTCACCACTATTGTGCGTATTAAGAAAAGATTAGGCGGATTGGAAACCAAGAACGCAGTCAACTTTTTGTTGGAAGATGATGTTCCAAATTGCTTTCGCATTCTACTGAAGTACTATGATAAGTTTTATGAGAAGAGCACATTCAATCCGGAGGAAAAAAGAGCAATACAAAAAATTGCTGTTGAAACAATAGATTCTGAGTTGAATGCGACCATCGTACTTACCACCCCTCCATCATTGCCTTAACGGCCATCCAACCCATTACTACCACTACGAGCCAGCCGGATAACTGCATCCATATTGGGTGTTGATAGTTATTCATTAGTCGCTTGCGCGTAACAGCAATCAACACAACTGCTAAAGCAAAAGGTAAGACCATACCATTGATTAAACCTGCAGCCAGTAAGAGTTGTACAGGTTTACCAATCAGCACAAACAATGTGGTACAAATCACGATAAAGCCTGAAATCACCCATCGCTCATAGTGGATAAATGCAGGATGAAAGGTTTTGAAAAAAGACACCGAAGTATAAGACGCGCCAACAACAGAAGAGATGGCTGCGCTCCACAACACCACGCCAAAAATGCGCAAACCAATATTGCCAGCAGCAAAACCAAACACACTTGCCGGCGGATTGCTACTATCCAACACCGCACCTTGTGCTAATACACCAAATGTGGCAAGGAATAATACAAAGCGCATGATACTCGAAATCACAATTCCACTTATCGCACTTCTATTCACTTCCGGAATGGCTGCTTTGCCTTTAATGCCCGCATCTAACAAACGATGTGCGCCTGAGAATGTTAGATAACCACCAACAGTTCCGCCTACAATCGTTACAATTGCTGCCGCGCTAATTTTCTCCGGCACAAATGTGTGGTACACTGCTTCTGCCAATGGGGGATGTGCATTGTACGCAATAAATAAAGTGAGCAATATCTTAATCGTACCGAGAATTTTCGTGAAGCCATCCAGCATACTACCAATCTCTTTGATCCAAAACAGGAGCAAAGCCACTGCACCACTAATGATCGCACCTTGCTCGTAGCTCAAGCCAAATAAGACATTCAAGCCTAGTCCGCAACCTGCCACATTTCCAATATTGAAAGCAAAGCCACCTAACACAACTAAGAAAGCCAGCCCATAGCCAAGTCCGGGTAATAAACGGTTAGCCAAATCCTGTGCGCGCAATTCACTGATCGACAGAATACGCCAAGTATTCAACTGTGCACCAATATCCAATAAAGAAGATAACAAGATCACAAAACCAAAGCTTGCCATCAATTCTTTGGTGAAGACAGTCGTTTGCGTAAGAAAGCCCGGACCAATAGATGAATTGGCCATCAAAAAAGCAGCGCCTAAACCAACGCCGCCAAGTGAACTAATATTAAAGCGGCCTGATGCCAATACCTGCTGTTGTTAAGTAGTGATGAATGTTTTGTGCAAATTCCACCGCATGTGCACCATCGCCATGAATACAAATCGTATCTGCAGGCATTGTGATGATGGTACCGGAAACAGTTTGCACTGTTTTCTCCTGAATCAACTGCATCACCTGACGCATAGATTGCGCTGCATCAGTAATCAATGCATTGGCTGCCGTTCTTGGTGTAAGTGATCCATTATCCTGATAGGTTCTATCTGCAAACACTTCCGCGCCTACACGCAAGCCTGCAGCTTTTGCTTCACTGATGAGATAACTATTGCTCAAACCATACAAGACAATATTGCTATCGAGTTCCTTGATTACTTCAGCAATGATGCGACTCATCGTGGCATCCTTTGCCGCCATATTATACAATGCCCCATGTGGTTTTACATGATGAATACGGGTACCCATTTCAAAACAAATTTCTTGCAGGGTATTCAATTGTTCTGCGATCAAATCATACAAAGCACAATCAGACAATTGCTGATTGGTTCTACCAAAATTTTCCCGGTCATCAAAACCCGGATGCGCACCAATAGCCACGCCATGTTCCAAAGCCCAATCGATGGTTTGTTGCATGGTTTCTACATCGCCTGCATGCTTGCCACAAGCAATATTGGCGCTGCTGATAAATGGCATGATAGCTTCATCAGTTGCCATGCCTTCGCCCATATCGCAATTGAGGTCTATATACTGCATAAGTATTCCTGTAAGCGGAAGTTACATGCTTGTTGCAGGATGCGCAAATCCCTTTCCTGTTCTTGTAAGGCTTGTAATGCTGCTGGCATGTCGATCCATTCAAATTGAATGGTTTCACCAATATTGTATTGTGCTGCCAGTGGCTGATCTGCCTGAATCAATACAGCCGGCCTGGGATAACCGCCTGTGGTCTGATGATCTGCCATGAGTAAGATCATTTGTCCGTCTGGCAACAACTGCAACACGCCTCTTGATACTGCAGTAGAAATAAGCTCTTGTTGATGCTGTTTCTCCAACGCAACTCCCTTCAATCGATAGCCCATTCTGTTGGAAGCAAGCGCAATGGTAAATGCATGTTGTGTGAGTGCTTGTTGCGCCTGTGGTGTTAACCAATCCCATTCCGGACCTTTCAGCAAACGTAATGCCTGTCTGGGTAATAAGGCTGTTGCACGCCAAGGGAGGATACGGATGGATGACTGATACTGAAAAATATTGTACGCAACAGTGGTACTTTTTTGCAAAGGCTTTTGTAATCCCGCTGCTGTTGACCATCCACCTTTTACGGCTAAGTAGACCCTTGAATCTTTGAGCTGTTTCGTAAAGCGCAACGTAGTACCTGCAGGTATCAATGCGGCGGTATTGTTTGACCAATCAATATCATCCAGCTTGGCACCAAAATCAGCACCAGCAATGGCAATTAATGCGGGCGCATCAAAACGAATGGCAGCAGACGGAAAATGCAATTCCAATACAACAGTTTCTCTCGCATTACCCGCCAGACAATTGGCTGCCTGCATCGAATACAGATCCATGGCACCACCGGGTGTTACACCCCAATGCTGTGCACCTTTGCGACCAAGATCCACCAGCTGATCCAACAATCCTGATTTGATGATGATAGCACTCATGGATGAAAAAATTTTGCGCTGGCTTTTGATAAAAGATCAAACTCATCTACATCAATCGCATAAAACTGCACCTGATCTCCAGCTTCTAATAAACAAGGCCGTTCTCGTGTAGCATCAAATAGTGCATACGGTGTTCTACCAATGATATTCCAACCACCCGGTGAATCCTGCGGATAAATACCTGTTTGTTGTCCCGCAATACCTACCGATCCGGCAGCCACTTTTGTTCTAGGCTCAGCTAATCGAGGCATAGCAATGGCTTCAGGCACAGAACCCATATAGGGAAAGCCTGGCATGAAGCCAATCATATACACGTGATAAACCGTTTCTGTGTGTAGCTGAATCGCTTCTGCTGGAGATAAACGCTTCGTTGCTGCCAATGCAGCCAAATCGGGCGCTAAAGATTCGTGATAACAAACCGGAATCTTTTTGATGGACGACGCAGTTGCTGTATCAGCAGACCAATCCCAATTACGCAACTGCGCTTCCAACCATTGCTGAGGCATTTGCTCGGGATGCAGCTGCAAGAAAACAATCGGATCAATCACCACACTCACGCCTGTATATGCTGGAATGATGTCCTGTACGAAAGGAATCGCTGCATTTTGTATCATCCTTGTCAAAGCCATCACCTCCCGATGCGCATCCGGACTGATCGTGTCCGTCAGCTGGATGGTCAGGACAGATTCCCCACAAGCATATATCCTTAATGGCTGGTACATGACATCACTAAAGTACTGCCTTCCTTTTATCAATTTCTTGAATTTTCAGCCTGTCAAGTTCTGTATCTTTCCCCCTTATACTGCTGTTTATGAAAAAATCCATTTTTACTTCATTACTAGTAATGACGGCCTTGATTGGTAAGGCACAAAACGACCCAACCTGGTTGCGTCATTCAGCCATTTCGCCAGATGGCAAAACCATTGTCTTTACCTATAAAGGTGATCTGTACAAAGTGCCTGCTTCGGGTGGTGATGCTGTTGCATTAACCATGCATGAAGCACACGACTATATGCCCGTATGGAGCCATGATGGCAAGACCATTGCGTTTGCCAGTGACCGCTATGGCAACTTCGACGTCTTCACTATTTCTATTAATGGAGGTGAGGCCAAGCGCATTACTTATCATTCTGCTGCAGAATATCCCTATGATTTCTCACCTGATGATAAGCAAATCCTATTCGGCTCTGCCAGAATGGATATGGCCAGCAACCGTCAGTTTCCAACAGGATCTATGCCTGAGCTTTATACTGTGAGTGTAGGTGGTGGCAGACCTGTACAGGTGTTGACAACTCCTGCTGAGCACGCCAAGTATAGCAAGGATGGTAGCAAGATTATCTATCACGATAAAAAAGGTGGAGAAAATGAGTGGCGTAAGCACCACACTTCTTCTATCACACGTGATATCTGGATTTATGATAGCAAAGCAGATAAGCACACCAAGCTTACAGCTTTCAACGGAGAAGATCGCTCACCCATTTTGACAGATGGCGAAAAAGCCATGTTCTACTTGAGTGAAGAGAGCGGTAGCTTCAACGTACATAAAATGTCTTTAGCAGGCGGTAAGAGTGAACAGCTTACAAGTTTCAAAAAGCATCCCGTTCGCTTTTTGAGTGCTGCTAACGACGGTACTCTCTGCTTTAGCTATGATGGCCAGCTCTATACCATGAAAGCAGGCAGCAAAGCGCAACAGGTAACCGTGCGCATTTCGGCTGATGCACGCAGAAACGATGAGCAACTCGTACGCGTGAATAGTGGTAGCGGTATCGCTGTATCACCCAACGGAAAAGAAATCGCTTTCATCTTCCGTGGAGAAGTATTTGTCAGTAGCGTAGAAGGTGGCATCACCAAACGCATCACCAATACACCAGTACAAGAAAATAGTGTAGGATTTTCACCAGATGGTAAATCCATTATTTACGCATCTGAGCGCAACAACAAGTGGAGTATCCATGAAACAAGAATGGTTCGTTCAGATGAATTGTATTTCTATGCATCAACACTGCTGAAAGAAACAGCCTTAATCGAGAATAACAACGACAATACACAACCCCTGTATTCACCAGATGGTAAAGAGATTGCGTTTGTAGAAAACAGAAACTACCTGAAGGTATACAATCTGGCATCCAAGCAAACTAGAAGTATTTTGAACACCGAACAGATTTTTGCATTTGTAGAAAATGATCAATACTTCCAGTGGAGCCCAGATAGCAAGTGGTTATTGTTTGATTATGCTATGCCGGGCAGCGCCGTAGGTGAAGTTGGTTTAGTGAGTGCAGATGGAAAGAAGATTGTGAATCTGACTGAAAGCGGTTTCAACGACTACAGACCAAAGTGGGTGATGGGTGGTAAAGCCATGTTGTGGCAGAGCAATCGTGATGGTTTGCGTTCCGCAGCAATGAGTGGTGGTGCACAAAGCGATGCTTACATGCTATTCTTTACTAAAGATGGTTTCGACAGATTCAAATTGAGTAAGGATGAGTTTGCATTACTGAAAGAAATAGAGGACAATAAAGCAAAAGCAGATACCAGCAAGAAAAAAACGCCTGTAAAGGATAGTGTGGTGATTGATTGGGATGGTTTAACACTGCGTAAGGCCAAAGTAACGATCCACTCATCTTCTATGGGCGATGCATTGGTGAGCAAGGATGGTGAAACACTCTACTACCTCGCACGCTTTGAAAGAGGTATGAACTTGTGGAGTACCAACCTGCGTACACGTGAAACCAAAATGCTGGTTCCTTTGAATGCTGGCTTTGCAGCCATGAGCTGGGATAAGGAGCAAAAGAACATCTTCATTTCTACCGATGGTAGTGTCATCAAATTAGACCCAGCATCTTCTAAACAAGATCGCGTGAGCATCAATGGTGAGATGATGGTGAATACAGTTGCTGAAAGACAAGCCATGTTTGACCATGTTTGGAGAAGAACCAAGAAAACCTTCTATACCAAAACCTTCCATGGTATTGACTGGGACAGCTACAAGCCTGATTACGATAAGTACATTCCTTCTATCGGCAACAACTACGAGTTCAGCGAAATGCTGAGCGAGTTGCTGGGTGAACTGAATGTAAGCCACAGCGGTAGCGGTTATAGCGGATTCAACCCTTCTGGCGATGCGACGGCTTCACTAGGTGCTTTCTATGATGCAGCACACAAAGGCAATGGCGTTAAAATTGCTGAAGTGGTGAAAGATGGTCCTTTAGATAAGGCCGGACTAAATGTAGAAGCAGGTATGATCATTGAAGCTATTGACGGCGAAACAATTACTGCTGATAAAGATCTGGCACAATACCTGAACAGAAAATCAGGCAAGCCAACATTGCTGACTATAGTAGATGGTGCCAATAAGAGAGAGATCACTGTAAAGCCTGTTTCAACAGGAGAAGAAAATGGTCTTTTGTACAAACGTTGGGTGAAGCGTAATGCTGATGAAGTTGAAAAACTCAGCGGCGGTGCTTTAGGCTATGTGCATATTCCCGGCATGAATGATGGTGCATTCAGAACAACGTATGAGGAAATCATGGGTAAGTATTTCCATAAAAAAGGTATCGTAGTAGATACACGTAATAATGGTGGTGGTGATCTAGTTGCCGATCTGGCTACTTTCCTGAGCGGTAAGAAGTTTATGGAATACGCGAACGATATACGCAGCAATGGTTATGAGCCTAATTTCCGCTGGACTAAGCCAAGCATTTCTTTAGCAAATGAAGCCAACTATAGTGATGGTCATTGCTATGCATATATGGTGAAAGAGGTGAACGTGGGTAAACTGGTAGGTATGCCAGTTCCAGGTACTTGTACTTTCGCTGGCTGGGAAGGTCTGATGGATACCGGTATTCGTTGGGGTGCTCCAACTGTAGGCGTGAAAGGTAATAGTGGTCGCTATTTAGAGAACTGGCAAACAGAGCCAGATATCAAAGTGATGAACGAATACGATCAGGTGAAGAAGGGTATTGACCAACAGTTAGAAGCCGCAGTAAAAGAACTGATGAAAGATTTGAAATAAATTAATCTGCTAAGCAAAAGCCCCACAAGTTTGTGGGGCTTTTTTATTTTGCGCAGTTTCTGCCAACGGCATAATCTGGTTTTAATTCTTTGTATACTTCAGCATATTCTTTATTGCCGGCCGACATCCCATTCTTAGAGTGATGGAAATAGGCTTTGGTCTGTTTCATGATTTCATTACCCAGCATATGCTTGGTATCTTCTACCTGCTGCTTTACTTTTTCCAGCTCTTCTAGTATTTCGCTGTACTGCTCATACAAATGCATGCAGGTGTTGCAATGCTGCACATCCACATAAGCCGGAACGGTAGAAGGGTAACGCTTCATAAAGTTCAGCGCCTTTTTGACAAAATCGATTCGCTTGGTATTTAGCTTGAATATGCTGCGACGTTCGTGTGGTTTTAATTCAAACCTTGTGGGCAGAGACTGCCGAATACCAGCAATGTTCTGCAAAATGGTGATCAGCTCAGAAGCCATGAGGCTACGGAATGTGGCCATAGGATGAGATTATAAGCTAAGAACGATTAGATATTAGAAAAATTGTTATTCTAATATTATTACACTGTTAACTATCACAACCAATGAAGCTTTAAGCTGATCTAAATCAAAACCAGGTCACCAAAAACTCATTAGCGCCATGTTTGCTGATAACCCGATCAACATATAAAAGGTAATTGCCTTTTTGCAGTGTTTTCGCATCTAATGCTATGCTATTTGCGCCGCGTTGTATGCTAATGTTCTTCTGCAATACAACATCTCCGCCTATTCTTTTTAGGTAAATGGTGGAGCCAGTCAGTTGCTTGGAAGCCTGAAACTGAAAAACGATTTGCAGATCTTGTTGCTTTCTTTCCAGATGAATTTGGTCAATAAATACCGTATCTGCCAATACAGAAGATGCATATTCACCATAAGACATTGGAAAATCAGAAACTGCAGCAGATACCCGACTATTTACCAAAAACAAGAGGAAGAAAGACAACAGAAAAGTTGCCTTGCTACTCATGTGTATTAGGGGGTTTCCGTGAAGTTGCGATTTTTTTATCACCCAACCATCATACTAAGAGGTGATTTTACAATTGCTTGATTTTGTTTTACAATTGCAGGGTTTTGAGCGCTTTTTCATAAGCAAAAAGCATATCTCGGAGACGGGCAGCTTCCATGAAGTCCAGGTCACGGGCGGCTTTCTCCATTTCTTTTCGGGTTTTGGCAATCACTTTTTCCAGTTGTGGTATGGTCTTGTACTCATGCTGCTCTTCTGCCGCCGCATTCACCACACCTTCGTCTACCACCGCGTAAGGGTTCTTTTCATCATAGCCCTTAATATCCAGCACGCTGGTTTGCTTCATGATTTGCTCAATACTCTTATTCACCGTTTTAGGTGTGATGCCGTGTTCCAAATTATACGCAATCTGCTTTTCCCTTCTTCGATTGGTTTCATCAATTGTACGCTGCATGCTTTCTGTCATCTTATCCGCGTAGAAAATCACCAAGCCTTCTGCATTACGCGCAGCACGTCCCGCTGTCTGTGTCAATGATTTTTCATTGCGCAAAAAGCCTTCTTTATCTGCATCCAAAATAGCCACAAGCGATACTTCAGGTAAATCCAATCCCTCGCGCAACAAGTTTACGCCTACTAATACATCAATCTCACCCAATCGCAATTGTCGCAATATCTCTACTCGTTCTAATGTATCTACATCACTATGGATATACTTACTCTTGATGCGTATGCGGCCTAAGTATTTATCCATTTCTTCCGCCATACGCTTGGTCAAAGTTGTTACCAGCACACGATCTCCCTTCTTCACACGTTTATCAATCTCTTCCAGCAAATCATCAATCTGGTTCACACTTGGCCTAATCTCAATCGGCGGATCCAATAAACCCGTAGGTCTTACTACTTGTTCCACGACCACACCACCCGTTTTCTCTAATTCATAATCACCGGGCGTAGCACTCACAAAAACAGTTTGCCCAATTAAGTTCTCGAACTCATGAAAATTCAGCGGACGGTTATCCAATGCAGATGGCAGTCGGAAACCATAATCCACCAAGACCATCTTTCTGCTTCTATCACCACCATACATCCCTGCTACCTGCGGAATGGTTTGGTGACTCTCATCAATGATGCATAAAAAATCCTTGGGGAAATAATCCAGCAAACAGAATGGTCTAGTGCCGGGCTTTCTTCTATCAAAGAAGCGAGAGTAGTTTTCAATACCATTACAATAACCCAGCTCACGCATCATTTCCAGATCATATTCTACGCGCTCTTTCAAACGCTGGGCTTCAATTACTTTGCCATTGTTCTTGAAATATTCTACCTGAAGCATCATCTCATCCTGAATATCATGCATGATCTGCTGCATCATGTCTTTCGGTGCCAGATATAGGTTTGCAGGAAAGATAGCCGCATTGTCCATCGTACCAATGCGCTTGGATGTAGTCTTTTCAATACTTTCTATCTCTTCAATCTCATCACCAAAGAAAGTGATGCGATAACCATAATCTACATAAGGCAGGTTAATATCTACTGTATCGCCTTTTACACGGAAAGTACCACGATTGAAATCGCCCTGACTTCTGCTATACAAACTACCGACTAATGCATGCAAAAATCCTTGTCGCGAAATGACCTGCCCCTTGTGAATGCGAATGATACCATTCTCAAACTCAGTAGGGTTACCCATACCATAGATGCAACTCACGCTCGCCACAACAATGATATCTCTTCTACCACTCAATAATTCTGAAGTTGCTTGCAGCCTTAGCTTATCTAGTTCTTCATTAATACTCAGGTCTTTCTCGATGTAAGTATCGCTTACCGGCATATATGCTTCCGGTTGATAATAGTCGTAGTAGCTCACGAAATAACCCACCGCATTGTTAGGAAAGAATTGCTTGAATTCTCCATACAACTGCGCCACCAGGGTTTTGTTGTGCGTTAGCACCAGCGTAGGCCTTTGAACATTTTGAATCACGTTGGCCATAGTGAATGTCTTACCACTACCCGTTACACCCAATAAGGTTTGAAACTGCTCACCTTCCAGAATAGTATCGGTAAGCTGTCGGATAGCATTGGGCTGATCCCCAGAGGGTTGATAAGGTGCATGTAATTCAAAAGGCATGCAACGAAGGTAGTGCCTTCCCGAATCTGATAAACATCATTCTATCAGCTGAATTAATCAGTAATTTCATGAGATGAAAAACTTGCTGTATTTAATTCTGCCTGCTGCATTATTGGCGAGCTCTTGCGCTAAATCGCAATCAAGTCCTCAAACCGATAGTAACTATAGCTGGAACCAATTCTCCATGGGCGTTGATCTGTCTTATGTAAACGCCATTGAAGATGCGGGTGGCAAATACTATCAAGGTGGTCAGAACAAAGATCCTTTTGCCATCATGCAATCGATGGGTGCGAACACCGTTCGCGTGCGTATCTGGCATAATCCGCAGTGGTTGGCAGCATTAAACAATAACCGTTTTTACAGCGATTTATATGATGCAGAAAAAACCATCCGCAGAGCCAAAGCCTTGGGTATGGCGGTGAACCTGGATTTTCATTATTCCGATGATTGGGCTGATCCTGCACACCAGAATATTCCTGCAGCGTGGAAGAATGCCAATCTTTCTGTACTAAAGGACTCCGTCTATCAATACACTTTGCGCGTGTTGAATTATCTCGCATCTAAAAATCTTACACCAGAAATGGTGCAGGTAGGTAACGAAAACAATGAAGGCATGCTATGGCCCTATGGTAAAATCACCAATAACCAGAACTGGGCAGCATTCGGACAGCTTATCAATAGCGGCGTGAAAGCCGTGCGCGATTTTTCTACGAATAGTAGTATCAAGCCGAGAGTTATTTTACACGTCGCACAAATTCAAAACACCAGACCTTGGATACAATCACTACAACAACAAGGTGCTGTAGCCGATTACGATATCTTGGGTATCTCACATTATTTTAAGTGGAGCGAAGTCAATAATATGAATAGCATCACCGATTCTATCCGCAGCTTTCGCAATTATACCGGTAAAGAGGTGATGGTGGTAGAAACTGCTTTCCCCTGGACCAACGATAATGCAGACAATTATAACAACATCTTGTATCAAACCACGAGTGAAGTGGCAGGTTATGCGATTAGTCCGGCAGGACAAGCAGCCTACCTGCGTGATCTTACACAAGCCATCATTAGTGGTGGCGGCAAAGGTGTGATGTATTGGGAACCTGCATGGATTACTTCCAACCTGCGCGATCCTTGGGGTGTAGGCAGTACATGGGACAATGCCACTTATTTCGATTTCAAAGGCAACCTGTTAACAGGCATCGATTACATGAAACGTAAATACACTTTCCCACGTTAATCAATCCACTTCAAACAATAAAAACTGTGTTTGCTGTAATGGAGAGAAATTATTGTCTGATACAAAAATCAAACTGCGTTTACCATTCGGCAATCTAGGCCCCCAGCAGACACCTTCGATATTATCCGTAAACACACCCAGACTATCCATATTCAACAAAAGTTTTTTGGTAGCAGGTATGAACTGCATATTCGCTGATAGCGATAGATTATTTCGAATATCTGTTGCTTGACTGAAATCAGCTAGAAATACTTTAATGGTGCATTGCACGCGACCGGTAGAAAAAGAACGCTCAATCACAAGAAACTGTCCGTTACCAAGCGCAAGAATATCGGGTATGCCATTCACGCGAAAAGCATTGGAAGGTGTGGGAAGCGTTGCAACAGGATCAAGCTTATATGCATATTGTCCTTGAAACTGCTTGGCCTTCCAGTTGATGTCATAAAAACGCACATAGGCAGTCGTATCGCGCAGATCAGCGCGCGGACCATCTTCATGCAAAGGCTCTTCCAAACTAACAAATAAGTGTTGCCCGTTGGGATGAAAGCTCATGCCTTCCAACACACCGTTTTGTCTGGGACCAAGTGCCGTCTTCTGCATACGGAGGTTATCCGGTATCGCAATACTTATTTTATAACCACCCTTTCGGTCGATGACATAAATCGCAGGATTGGTGAGAATTGTATCTCTTGCATTCACGATGCGCTCACCTTCACTACTCCACACCAGCAGATTATCTTTATGTGCGATACGCATCGCTTCCGGATCGGGCACATTGAACTTATCCTGTTTGCTATTGGGAAAAACTTTCCCTGCTGCATCTTTCAAAAAGAACACATCCTTTATTTGCACCGTATCAATGCCCGCATTGCTGAGCTTGATCTTAGCAGTGTAATACCTCGCCGGATTGATCGCGCTGCGATCATCACAAATCAAATAATACAAATCTTCTTTTGCATCATAATCAATACCCGACAAACCACCTACCAATGTTTGCTGTACATTGGTATTGTAAGGCAACACAAACATGCTTTTATAGTGCATGTTAAAAGGCAACTGCGCCTTTGCCAAGAACAAAGACGCAGTTAATAATATGCTTACAGTAATTTTTTTCAACTTGCTTATTTTATGGCTGCAAGATAGTTCGCCAAATCTTGAATAGCTGCAGCAGTCACCTTGATTTGCTCCTGCGCTTCTTTCCACTCACGCTGTTCAATGGCTTCACGAATACCGGGCAGGGTCTTCACACCATAGCCTGTATAAAAGCCGGGCGCATAAATCGTATGCCGATACCAAGCTCTTCTAGGCAAACCATTAGACGATAACAATACCTGCTCTGCTTTATACAAAGCCTGATTCAATGACGCACTGCCCTGTTGCTTAGCAATAGCCATTGCATTGCTATTTGCCGCTTTTTCTAAAGCAGTTAATGCATTCTGCAAAGAAGAAAATTCCAAATAAGGAACAGGTTCTTTGGCTGTTGGTGCATGATATACTTCTGTTGGATCAGCAGCCAATACATATTTCTTTTCAGCGATCAACTGATTTTCTACTGCTGTTGTTTCACGCAGTTGATCTGTTAACGCCATTACTTCAGCTGCATAACCCTGAATGGTTTTGTGCAGACTTCTGAAATCAAAAGGCACTACTTCTGCATTAGCCATACGCAAGGCTGCGCGACCAGTCGTTTTTGCCAAAGCATAACAATACGCAAAACCCGGATCTTTGAAACGTGCATAATGATCGTAAGAATCATAGATAGAATGGTAAGACCCCCCTTCACCCTCACCGCCATAACCAATGTTCAAAGAAGGAATACCTAAGTGTTGAAAGAAAGGGGAATAATCAGAACCTGAACCCAATGCACCCAATTTCAATCCCTTGCTGCTGAGTGCTGCTTTCTTAGCAGCAACAGAACCTGCTCTTGCTGCTTCCTGTGCTTTCTTGCGTTCCAGCACACTTACTTTGGTTTGGGGATCTTCTACATCGCGCGCTACTTCTGTAACAAAGTTTTCCAATGCGTGTGAACCACCTGCACCCAAGAAACCGCGACTGTTACCATCTGAATTAATATAGACAACCGTCTTCTCTTGCAATTCTTTCGCATGATCTTCTACCCATTCGGTAGAGCCCAACAAACCGGGTTCTTCTGCATCCCAACCGCAGAATACCATGGTACGCTTAGGCCTCCAGCCTGTCTTCATCAATTCACCTACTGCATTCGCTTCTTCCAATAATGCCGCCATACCACTGATAGGATCATCGGCACCATTCACCCAGGCATCATGGTGGTTACCGCGAATCACCCACTGATCAGGATACTGCGATCCTTTCACCATGGCAATCACATTATGTGCGGGACGAATCTGCCAATCGAATTCCAATTTCAAATGCACTTTAGCTTTACCCGGACCAGCATGATAAGTAATCGGCAATGCACCACGCCAGTCTTCTGGTACAACAGGACCTTCTAATGCAGACAACAAAGGCAATGCATCTTTATAACCAATCGGCAATACCGGAATCTTCAATAAGTTGGTGGCTTCTTCACGCTTCAATCTCTTAGCATCTGCGGTAGCACCTACATTGGGTGTGAGTGGATCACCGGGATAAATCACCATATCCATCACCGAACCACGCTGTGCACCATATTCATTTTTCCACGCACCCTTGGGATAGACATCACCCTGATAATAACCATCTTCTTTAGGATCAGAATAAATGATGCAACCTACTGCACCATGTTCTTGTGCCACTTTGGGTTTGATGCCTCTCCAAGAGCGACCATAACGCGCAATCACAATCTTGCCTTTCACATCAATGCCCATGCTGGCGAGTTTCTCATAATCTTCGGGTAGACCAAAGTTTACATAAACCAGTTCACCACTCACATCGCCATCGGCACTCCAACAATTGTAGATATCGAGTTGCTCTTTGGTTTGCGCACTTGTTGCATCTTCTTTCAATGCAGGTTCTTTCAAAATGGCTTTATAGGTAGTTGGGCCAGTCATTTCTAATACCCTTGTCTTCGGTGTTGGAAACAAGACCTGATAGGTTTCTATGCGTGCATCCAAACCGAAGGATTTGAATTTATTCAGCAAGTATTGCGCCACCGCTTCGCCACCTGGTGAACCCACATGGTGTGGTCTGGCACTCATGTCTTTGATATACTGACCAATTCGCTGTGCACTCAACTGCACATCAAACTTGGCTTCTAAAGCCGCTTGCTCTTGTGCTGCTTTTGCAGAAAAGCCGGTAATGGGTTGTTGGGCGAATGCCGATGCGGCCAATAACAATGCCGCGCTGAACAAAGATTTTCTCATGTGATTGCTTTATGGAGAATAAATGTAAAAAGAAAAAAGCAGCCCTGATGAGGCTGCTTAAAATCGATGTATTGATATTGATCAAATAAATAATAAGACTAGCGTCAGCACAATACCTGCTATCGTGAAATACATGCCCTTACGGAAAATGGTGGTGCCGGGTAAAAACATCCAGAAAGAAGAGAGCACAAAAAAGAGTAGTGAAAGACCAAAGAATACATTCAGGAAGAAAAGCGGCTCAGATGATTTGGCTTTGTGCAACTTTGTCATCTTGTTCAGTAGCTTAGGCAACTCTTTGACCACATAGTTGGCTTCCCCTGTCTGTTTGTTATAGGTGCCATTCTCAAAAGCAATCGTAGCAGCATCTTCTTGTTGCACTTTCAATTGCTTAATTCCAATCAGCTGTCCCAGCTCTTCACTTGTGGCATTGGGCTTTACGGTTTTCTGGATCGTCTTCTCCTGCTTCAAGAAATCGGTATCACGAAAAATCAGCAGCATACCGCTCAAAGCATACATAGCCATGATGCCTGCCAGAAAATAACCGAGATAACGATGCCAGATACGGAACTGAGTACTGGTTTTCATGTTGTTGTTAGGTTTATGATTAGAACGGTAAAATGGTGCTTTGTAACATACCGATGATCAAAAACTCGGAAAAAAATCAGCGCAATCGGGAAAAACCTTTCGCGATGCAGAGGTTTCAATAATTTTAAAGCAAATCAACCACATGATCTATCGTTTACGCCTTTTGCTCTTTGTGCTCTTGCCGCTCGCAACACTAGCACAGAAGAAATACTATCCTGATGCCGACTGGCAAACTAAAGCGCCTGCAGAGTTGGGCATGAATGCACAATTAGTAGACAGCGCCATTCACTTAGCCATCAATAGTGAAACGAAAACAGATGTGGACCTGCGTATCGCCAATTACAAAGCCTATGTACGCGAGCCGGGTTACCAGATATTGGGACCGATGAAAGACCGAGGCAAACCAGCAGGACTGATTATCAAGAATGGCTATATCATTGGCCAGTGGGGCGATGTGCAGCGCGTAGATATGACCTTCAGCGTAGCGAAAAGCTATTTATCTACTGTTGCTGGGCTAGCTGCAGATGCAAAGCTGATTCGTTCTGTGGATGAACCCGTGCGCAATTATGTTTGGAACGAATATTTTGAAGGACCACACAACAGCAAAGTCACCTGGCGTCATTTATTAACGCAGTCCTCTGATTGGTCGGGCTGTTTGTTTGGTGTATGCGATTGGGCAGACAGACCACCACGCGAAGGCAGCATTGATGATTGGCGCAACAGAAAAATCCTTGAACCCGGTACTGTGTTTGAATACAATGATGTGCGTGTAAACCTACTAGCTTATAGTTTACTACAAGTATTTCGCAAGCCACTACCAACAGTCTTCAAAGAAAAAATCATGGACCCAATTGGTGCATCTACTACTTGGCGCTGGTATGGTTATGAGAATTCTTATGTGCCCATGGACGGACTCATGGTGCAATCCATCAGCGGTGGGGGACATTTTGGTGGCGGTTTATTCATCAACACTTTGGATCATGCGCGATTTGGTTTGCTCTTTGCACGTCAGGGCATGTGGAAAGATCAACAACTCATTTCTAAAGCATGGATTGATGCAGCACATCAACCTTCAGCTGCCAACAAAGCCTATGGCTATCTCTGGTGGACCAATGAAGATGATCGACTAAAAGGCTTGCCCAAGCAATTGTTCTATGCCAATGGTTTCGGCGGCAATTACATTGTGATTGATCAAGAAAAAGATTTGGTAATTGTTGCACGATGGTTGGACGATAACAAACTCAGTGATCTGGTGAACCTGGTTGAGAAAGCCATTACCAAATAAATAGTTGAAATGAAAATCCCCGCAGTGTTGCGGGGATTTCTATTATTGAAACATCGGTGGATGTGTATCATCCCATGGAGTGGCTTGTTGTAAAGCTTTTGCCGCAGTGAGCATAGCCGCTTCTCCATATAGCTTACCCAATAAAGTAATACTGGTTGGCGTGTTGAAACGCTTATCAAATCCCGTTGGCATACAGATAGCCGGATGACCAGTGAGGTTGGTGATGGCACTCTGGCTACCGCTACCACGTGTAGGACAGATGAGCACATCAATGTCTTTCAAGGCAGCATTCACTTGTTGCATCAGCAAATAGCGATGACGATTGGCATTGATGTATTCAACAGCAGGAATCAATCTAGATACGCGGAAACTATTTGGCCAATCGAATTTATTCTGCCAGGTCATCTGATCATCCAAACCTGTTCTTGTAAAATCATCGAAGGCAGCAGCACATTCTGCGCTGATCACGATATCCATCACATTGAAATTGTAGACGCCGCTGTCGGGGAATACAACCGGAACCAATTCCACACCCATTTTTCGGTAAGCATCCAGTACTTTCCATTCGTTACGACTGGTATCTGTGATCCGATCGAAATAATTCTTCGCATAACCTACTTTCAATTTTTTCACATCGCCTTTAGGCTGATAATTGAATGGCATACTCACAGCACTCAAGTCCTTATTATCTGCACCATGAATAAAATAGAATACCAATGCAGCATCTTCCGCACTGCGGGTGATAGGGCCCACTTTATCCAAGCTCCAGCTCAAGGTCATGCCACCGGCACGGCTTACGCGACCGAATGTGGGACGAAAGCCTGTTGCACCACAAGTAGAGGAAGGAGAAATGATAGAGCCCCAAGTTTCTGTACCAATTGCGAATGGCACCAAGCCCGCTACCGTTGCTGAAGCAGAACCTGCAGAAGAACCCGATGAACCAAAACGCAGGTTCCAAGGATTATTGGTACGGCCGCCATACCAACGATCGCCCATGGCCAATGCGCCTAAAGTAAACTTGGCTACCAGCACAGCGCCTGCTTCGCGCAGTTTGGTATATACGGTTGCATCTTCATCAATCACCTGATCTTTATAGGGTGCTGCACCCCAGGTAGTCTTGGTACCTTTTACAGCAAACAAATCTTTTAGGCCATAAGGAATACCATGCAAAGGCCCTTTGTATTTACCTTTCGAGATAAGCGCATCTGCTTCTTTTGCTTGCTGTAGCGCAATTTCTTCTGTTATAGAAATCACGCACTGCAGCGTATCACCATATTTTCTAATGCGCTCAATGAAGAATTTTGTGAGCTCAACAGAACTAATCTTTTTGTTTTTGATCAGCGAAGCCAATTGCATCACAGAATAAAATGCCAGTTCATTTTTATTAGCAGGCAGCGATACGTTCGCAGGTATTTCCCAGTTGATGGGCTGTTGCTTCATATCAAACTGCATACCCGCCACCATAGGACTTTGCCACATGCTCATGGGTGTGCTGTTGTTGAGCGGATACTTGTGCATTTTCCGAATCTCAAACACATTCTCTTTTACGCCATCAAACATGGAGTCGATTTCCTGTTGTGTAAAACTCAGATCGGCAAATTTGGCAACAACAGGAATATCTGTTTTGCGAATCGTGTCCTGCGCATTTACTTGATTAGCTGTTACGCACAATACAAGTGCACATAGTAATGTTCTCATTGCAGTATTGGTTATTTGATCAATTTTACCCAAACATAGTCATCCATAATCACACCGTTCTTAATCACCGCTTTTCTTCGAATGCCTTCTAAATAAAAACCATTTTTCTGTAACACGCGCATACTGGCTTTGTTCGTCTCAAACACTTCTGCATAGATGCGTACAACATTGAACTCCTGTTTGATATACTCCACCAACAAACGGGTTGCTTCTGTGGCAATACCCTTTCCCCAAAATTCTTCTCCAACAAAATAGCCAATCTCTACATTCATTCTATACACATCATCCTTAGGTACAATACCAATATTGCCTGCAATTCTGCCCTGGTACAAGATGGCAAAATTCTGTACAGGATGGATTGCACGAATACTCTCCAACCATTGTTCTGCATCTAGCACGGTATAGGGTGTCGGAAAATAATCGCGCACATTTTCCCACACTTGTCTGTTATTCGCGATAGCTGCCAAAGCTTGCGCATCTTCTTTTTGCCAAGGACGCAAAACAATCTTGCTCATGCTTTAAAATTATTGCATTAATAGCTTGCTGCCATACACTGCTTTTCTGGAAAAGTAAGCAGTCAGCGGAAATGCACCAACAACAGCCAGCGTCCACAGCAAAGGCAACTGCAGAAATAAAAGTATGCCGAATACAATCAATAAATAAAGGGGATATAATAATACCAGTGAACCAAACAAAACTGAATCATAGAATACAGTGCCGTATGTTTTCTTATGGATATAGCTACTTAATGGATAATAAAGCGGCGCATGTAAGAAGCGGGTGATATTCAGCAATAGTGGATTGCTATGTGTTTTTACTTCCTCGCGACTCTTGATTAACCCATCAATCTGTGCATACAAGAGATCATTGAAAGCTTTTAGCTGTCGGGGCAATACCGTTTCTGCTCGAAAATCCTCTCTACACAATATCGGACCAGTGATGATTTGCAAAGACTTGCCAACACCACGCAGGGTTTCGTAATACAAGCCCACTGGTAATACTTTGGTAGGCACACCTTCATCCCAGCTGCCCTGCACTATACGTGCTGTACCTTTTTTGAAAGGCTGCAGTTCATGGCTCAGTACACAAATGCCTTCAATAAAGATGATGACAATACCATTGTTGCGCAGAATTTCTTTGCAAGCGTTGAAAGTTTCTTCGTTCTCGTGCAAATGATCTTTCCCCTCACTCAGGCGATGCACGGGAATAACTTGTAGTTGCGAAAGTAGATGCCCATACAAAGGTTTCTTTCGAAAAACATCCCCGCGGGCAAGAAAATATGCAGGTGATTCGCATTGCGTAGCAATGGAGATACCATCTAAAAATGAATCAGGGTGATTGGCCACAATCATCAATGGCCCTTTCAATTTGCGCAATGCTGTTTTACCCGAAACACGGATGTCTGAAAAAAAGATACTCAGACAAGATTGCACCAAGGGTTTTATGAGTCGATACAACAAGCTTCAGGATTATAGAAGCACCTACCGCGTTCCAAATTTGATGATACCCGTGACGGCAGCACCAGTACCGCGACCGATGTTCTTACCGGAAAGATCTGCAAACACACTGAAGTTAATCGAAGTGGTTTCATTGATTTTTCTAGATAATGCAGGGGTAATGCGGAAAGTTGAGTAATAACGGTTGATGAAGGGGTTATTGGGGTCGAAATCTCGATTGCGGCTGGTAGAACTATTGCTGCTTAGGGTAACAGTCAGCTTCCAACTTTCATCCAACGGCATGCCAAACAAAGCATCAAAGAATAACTGTGTTGGACCAACAGAATCAAAAAACTGACGAATACCAGCTGATACATCCCAGTAAGTGTTTTTCAATCTCGTTCTATTGGTACCGGAAAAACCCAGTTTCACTTCAGCACCGGGCTTGGCATAACCAATCGTAGGCAATTTACCTGCGCTGTTATTGTACAATGGTATGATGAGTGAACCTGTTACGCTTAGAAACTTATAGTAGTCAAAATCATTGAGCAAATAAGAAATACCTACGCTGGCATCACCGAGGCTGGAATTGGTTTGCGTTAAACCAGTTTCCTGATAGCTGGAAATAACAAATGGGATATTGAAGACGAGATCTGCTTTATCAGAAATACCCGTACCGCCATAAAAGCCAAAATAGTGTGAGGTGAATTTGCCACTATTGCTATAGCCTGAATACTCGCGGCCCTTGTTCCAATAACCTTTTGCGTTGTATAAGTTATAAGATGGCGCCAAAAGCCATCGATTTCTACCAATGGGAAAGCCGGCAAAGCTGGCAGTGGCCATTAGCATGAGGCATATAAAAAGAACCGATTTGGTAAATGCTTGCATGTACGGATAAATTGGTGAATCCCGAAATCAAGTCTATAACGCTTTTTCCGGCAAAAAATTACATCATGAACTTAGAAAGGCATTTTGGTGATGAGTGATAAGCCTAAACCCCAACCCACACCTGAGTTTTTGCCATACACCGTATAAAAGCCTTGTAGGTAAGGGGTTACTGTTCTACTGATTTTTCTACCAATGCCCAAAGTCAATTTACCATAAGAGAAGTCTTTGTTCTCAGGAAGATTGGTACTGAAGGTTTTATCAGCACTCGCAGACTGCATATGGGTAAAATTGGCTGTGGCCATATAGTAATCATTGAAATTAACACCCCATGTAACAGCACCACTAAACTGATTAGGGCCTGTGCCATCATCAGCAAAAAAGCGGTTATGTGTTACTTCGAAAATGGTGAACTGTTGGTTGCCGGGATTGAATGAGTAATTCGCAACAACCTGCATACCGTTGGCACCAAAACCTAGATACGGCGTAGTGGTATTGGTATAGGTAGGTATTAATGCAGCAATCCTTGTTGTAAAGTGTGTACGCTTAGATTCAGAAGGAATATGAAACGCAAGACCTAGTGCCACATCACCAAGACCTGCTCTGGTAGTCTTTGTACCGAATGAAACTTGGTTCTGCTGGATATAAGGTACGTTGGTAAAAATATCCAGATTACGTGCCAGCCCATGTGTGATACCAACACCGAAATAATAAGAAGAAAAAGAATTGTCTTTGCCCTGTGGTACCCGCGTACCATTCTTATTAAAAAAACCGGCGGTAGAGAAATAGTTAAAGCCAGGCAAAACCACAAAACGTCCTTTACCAACAGGCCAGTCGGCACTAGCAACTAGGCTGCAACAAAGGGCTAATATCAGTAATCGAATCTTCATCATTAGTTTCCGGGTTGTCTAATACTCCTGGCCAACTTTTCAAAAAACCAGGTACTCTTAAAATTATTATAACTCTCGGGCACTTCGTGACCAAGATCATGAAAGACATATAGTTCGCTGCCCTTGCGCACTTTTTCATTCAAGCGATTATAAGTTGGAATGGTGCAGCCTGGTGGTGCCAGATCGTCTAACAAAGTAGCCGCATATAACACAGAGCAGTCTATATCAGGTACAAAGTTTTTGATAGCGAAGTACTTAAGGTTATTCAGTATTTTTTCCTTGCTAGCTGTCTTAGTTTCATTCATGTGCTTAACAATATACCCAATAGGAAAGGGCGGCATCTCTTTCGCCTTTTCAGCAATGGCGAGATTTGCATCAAAATCACAAAACACAGGTGTATCTGCCATACAAGTATTCACACGTTTACCCGTGCGCTTAATTAATGAAGACACAACCAACGCCAATGAACCGCCCTGACTACCACCGAATACACCTACACGACTCAAATCGAACTTGAATAAATGTGCATTGGAAAAGAAGAAATCTACTGCACGTAAGCAGTCCATATAAATACCTCTATAAATAAACTTCTCCTTATCCTCTATACCAAGTGTAATTAATTCCTGATTGGTGGGGTTTACTTTTTTCTCATAATCGCCTACGCCCCTAGGTAACATAGACAATACCGCAAAGTCTGGAAAGTAAATAGGATCTAGCAGTTTTCGATAACCACCAAAAGCAACGAGTACTGGATAACGGCCTCTTAGTTTTGGTACTGATAACCAGCCATAGACTTTCACTTTGTCCAGCGACATAAACTCCACGCGATAGACATGGTGCGTAGAAATATCTTTATCCGCTGCAGGAATCACCTCATATTCTGGATCAATCAATTCAAGTTCTTTGATAGTTCTATCCCAGAAATCATCAAAATCTTCCGGCTTACTTTCTTCTGATTGCACTTGATCCAGCTCATAGATAAATGCGTGCTGGGTGGTATCATCGTAGTAAGACAAATTCAATCTAAGTGATACTTTATAAATGCCCGGCTTCTTGATATCTGGAATGTCGAAATTATACTGACGAATGGTCTTCTTGGGCAAACTCACCGGTAGATTGTACTCACACACCCACTCACCCGTTTCAGTAGTAATCTGATAATTGATTTTGCCTTCCTGCTTTACATTGTATTTGTTATGCAAGACAAGGTTATAGCGCACCGGATTTTTTGAAGAGAACAATGCATTCTTTACAAGCGGTCTTAAAGTGGTGACGATTTCGCCATTTTCATCCTCCAAAGCTTCTTCTATCTTTTTTTGCTCTTCTTCCTGCTTTTTCTCTTCCTTTATCTGTTTACTCTCATAAGTGAATGGCTGTACAAACGCCTCATTAAAATCTGTCAGGTTTACACGAATAGTAAGTTCATAACTACCCGTCGTTTCTACCGAAGGTCTTATCGTCTGAACGGCTGATTCACCAGGCTTAACATTCATATCAATACTACCTTCTAATACATAAGCACCCGATGTGGTAGTCAATACATAGTTGATATTGCCCGACTGTGGCGTTTTACCAACATTTTCAATCTTGATGGTAAACTGCACCGGTAATTTATATGAGAATGCACCTTCTTTTGCAGCGGGCGTAATGGTTACCTGAATTGGCTGCTGTGCAAGCATGCTTGCTTGTGCAATCAGTAATACAACTAAGGATAATATGAATCTCAGGAAATACATTAGTTATGTACAACAGGTTTTACTTTTTTCTCCAGCAGTGATGACTTTCTGATATAGTGATTCATCGGCTCTTCTATCAACTTATAGAGAATGATGGATACAATATTCAGCAGGATGAACACAATACCAATACTTACAACCGCATATGGAATATTGGCTGATAACCAATAAAATTCATTTGCATCTAACCAGGCATAGAATGCATCTGTCCAGATCTCGCTGTAATGGTGAGAAATGGTTGCAATAAAGCCGATATGTACCAGATAGTAGATGTATGAACTTTTACCGAGTAAATCCATCAGCTTGGTAGACAAAAACCAGCGGATGATGGATCGCTCCATAATTGCTCCATAGAAAAACAGACATACCCCAATTGGCAGCAACACATTGTTAGAGAAGATACCCCAAGGATGATAGAGACCGAAAGGCATGGTTTCTGTCAGGGGAATAGAAGTCATGATCGCCATAGCGCCACAGATCACCACAAAACCCGCTAATGTAACCCATGGGAAATTACGCTTAGGTGCTTCTTTTTGTTTCAACATGTACAGTGCCAAATACATACCGATGAAGAACTCAGTACAACGGCCGGTAAATGTGAACAGGAAATTGAAACGGTAATTGCCGTAAAAGCCCCACCAATTAAAATTGCTGAAAATAGCTACCATCAATACACCAATACCAAGCACCAGCAATGGCAAATAGATCATGGCACGCTTGTCTTTTTTGATCTGGCGGAAGAAGAATGGTGCAGAAAAATAAAAGCATTCTTCTACGGTTAATGACCAACCTTGTGCTACGCCTGTAAACTTGAGGTCGTCAAAAAAGCCACGGAAGAAAAAGATATTCATGATGAGCACCCCCCAATGCCAAGTGAAGCCATTATAAATGGTTTCGTCATTGGTATACCAAGCGTATGCGAAGGTGGCAAGGGTCAACACGATGTACATTGGATAAATACGGGCAATCCTGTTCTTTAAATATTTTCGGAACCAAGTACCGGTGATTTCACAAGTATCATAATATCTAAGACAGATCAGAAAGCCACTCAAGACAAAAAAGACAGTTACCCCTATATGAAACTCATTCAATACACGAAACAGTGGAAAGGGGAATTCAGCCTGATTGGCATGGTGAAAAAACACCAAAAATGCCGCAATGGCTCTTACCCCGGTTAGCGCAGGGATGTATGCGTTTGCTTTCATAGTTCGGTCTGTAATATTAATGAACCCATTGTGGAATCCCTGCTTCCATAAGACGATTTCCGGCAATAGATACTGTTCCTTAACGAAATTTTGACCAAAAAATTATATCCACCGCCTATTACACAGCCTTAAAGCGGCAGCTTGGAAATAATCGATAAGCTTGCCCCGTAACTAGCCCCGGCATTTGTCCCATAGGGCGTATAAAAAACCTGGAAGAATGGCATCATCATTCTGCTTGCTCTTCTGCCATAACCAAGCGAAATTTTCCCATTTGTAAAGTCTCGATTCTGAGGAAGATCAAGTGAGAAATTTTTATTTACGCTTGTTGACTTGGTATGGGAAAAGCCTATCGTGAATAGATGAAAAACATTAAAGGATTTTCCGAAAGTGATGCTATAAGTATTCATGTTAGGGCCAGAACCATCGTCTGCGAAATACCTGATATGTGTTAGATCTGCAACACAAAACCCATCTTTAAATGGACTAAAAGAGTAGTTAGCACCCAAGCTAATACCATTGTTTCCATAACCAAGACTAGGCACAACAGAGCCTGCATACATAGGTACGTATAACCCTGTTCGGATCGTAAAAAAATTCTTCAGGTCTTCTGATGGTATATGATATGATAAATTGAAGACAGCGTCGCCTAGACCCGAGTTTGTTAATTTACTTGTGCCACTTTTCAACACCTGACTCGCAAAAGGAATATTTGCAGAGAAGTCGAAATAGCGTCCAATACCATATCCAAAAAACAAAGAAAATGTTGTTGAGGAAAAACTATTTCCTGTACCCATTCCCAAACTGTTTCCTTGACGATCAAAATTGCGCTGTGCACTTGCATAAGAAAAAGAAGGAAACAGAATTTTTCTACCCTTACCAAATGGAAAATCTGCGCTAACCTCTTTTACTAGAAAACAAATCAATACAACCAGTATACTACGTTTCAATTTCATGCCAACTTATTTCATTATGTTCGCCAGTTTTTCATAATACCAAGACCCCGTAAATGCATTGTGCCTTGCCGTTACTTCGTGCCCAAGGTCTGCAAAGATGTATAACTCAGATTTTGAGCGTGTTTCTTTAGGCATCTTATTATAGGCGCTCAATACACTACCCGGAGGTGCATAAGGATCCAACAAACTGCATGCATACAATACCGGGCAATCAATTTCTGACATGAAGTTTTGCACTTCATAATATTTCCAGACATCCAAAATTGCTTCTTTGGTCATGCCTTTAGTATCTCTAATATAATTATTGAAGTCGCTGATAGGGAACTTAATTTCTTCATTTACTTCAGCTACATCATACATCTGATGTATGTCTGTTAATACGGGGTTATTGGCTACACAGGCACCAAATCGATACCCCCTTTTTTTACCCAATGCGATTGTTACGAGCGACTTCGAAGCCCCTTCACTACCACCAAAAATCATTACGCGACTCAAATCAAAATTGAAACCATGCGGCCCTCGGAACAAGAAATCAGCCGCCCTTAGGCAGTCCATATACAAACCGCGATACACATATTTATCCCTGTCATTCAAGTGCAAGGACACAAAAGTTTCCTTTTTGGGGTTGATCATACGCATGCTCTCGCCAATGCCTCGTGCATTCACAGTAAATACAGCAAAGTCTGGAAAGTATAATGGAAATACTTCAATCAGGTGACCACCAAAGCCCAATACTAGCGGAAACTTGCCTCTGAGTTTTGGAATCGTTAACCAACCATAAACACGCACATTACCCCAAGAGGTAAAATCAACTCGATAGGTTTTATGCGATACGTTACTCTTCGAAGGATCATAGACAATTGAATAACGGGGATCAATCTTATCTAACTCCTTAATCGTTTGATCCCAGAAGTCGTCGAAATCATCTGGCTTGTGTAGTTCTGTGTTAACCTTATCAGCATTGAAAACAAATGCATGTTTTGTGGTGTCATCATAAGTACTTAAGTTCAAACAGAACTTAAAATTATACACACCAGACCCTTTTAATGTGGGCACATCAAAGCTGAATTGCTTGCTGTATTTTTTGGGAATAACAACGGGCACTTTGTTCTCATAGACAGGCTCACCCGTTTCAGTTGTTACATAGTAGCTGAAAGAACCTTCTTGTTTTACTTTATACTTGTTATGCAACACAACGGTATACTTAACCGGCTTGTACATACCAAACATGGCATCTTTGGCTGACGGCTTCAATACTGTAATAATCTCGCCTTCATCTTCCTCAGATACTTCCTCACTGTGTTCTTCTTCATGACCATAGTCTTCTTTCGCAGCTGCCTTTACACCAGCTTGAGGAAAATTAATATCGGTTACAGGTGCAGGCTCGGGTGCTTTTTTCTTAACCTTGTTCAGGTCTGTATAGCCAAATTGTTTGGAGATTGATTCCACCACATCACCCATTTCTGCACGAATAACGATATCATAAAAGCCCTCACCATCAATCATCGGTAAATCAACCGGAATCTCTAGACTCTTTCCAGCACCCACTGCTGCGGGCATAGATGCATCGGTGATATAAACGGACTTTACCGTGGTTACGATATAAGAGATAGAGCCCTTGAGATCTGTTTTGCTTTTGTTGGATACCTGTAAGCGAAATTTTACCGGACTTTTTGTATTGAAGAAACCCACTTTGGTAACCGGGTCCAGGGTTAAAATAAGATCAGCTTGCGCTAATACCAATAGCGGCAACATAAGGGCAATCGTGATTGCTAACCTTAGCTGGAAGTATCTTTTTTTGCTTTGCTTGATCATAACTTGCGGACAAACGTCTACACGATACGGATCATAGGAGGGATTCAGCCGCCACTTTTGGAACAACACTTTTTATCATTATGCACCAAAGACAACTAGTAGCATGCAAGATAAAGGCTGGGGCAAGGGCTGCCAAGCAAGTGAGATAATAAAAAGATTAAAAATCACTCTGAAACATTGATTTGCAGCTCTTTAACATTACCGGTACGCTTTAGTACACCCCAATGTTGGAGCTCGCCTTTCACCGCTCTTAAGAGTGATTGGAAGAGCACTACCAACATTAACCACCTGTAAATCAAGCGTTGCGGTATCAGCAAAACCAGCTGATAGAGTTTTTCTCCCTCTAATATGAAGGCAAAAAGTGCAATGCCTGTGTCTACCAACAGGAAGAGTAGGTAATAATCGAGCATCTGGTTATCGGTAGCCGAAACTCCAGCCGTTAAGCTGATTATTGCAATAATATCGGCAAGGGGCGTGAAAGCCGGAATCACATATTTGAAAATGATGATGTCTGGTATGGCAATCCAACTTAAGGCTTTATTGTTGCCGCCAAGTGCAATATCCTTATGCTTCCAGATGGTTTGCAAGACACCAAAAGTCCATCTTACCCTTTGACGCATGAACTGTCCAACCGTTTCTGGTGCCTCTGTATAAGCAATTGCGCCGCTTTCATTGGCTACAGTATAGCCACAACGCAGAATTCTAATGGTGAGATCGCAATCCTCTGCCAAAGTATCTGTTGTAAATAAGCCAGCTTCTTCAATGGCCGATCTTCTGAATGCACCAATCGCGCCGGGTACAACCGTGATAGCATTGATTACCGCAAAAGCTTTTCTATCAAAATTCTGGCTGGTGACATATTCCAAATGCTGCCAGCGCGTCATCAAGTTTACTTGATTACCTACTTTCACTGTACCGGCAACAGCTCCTATTGATGTATCGCGCAGCATATTTTCCATCATGACGCGAACAGCATCCGGTTTCAGTTTGGTATCTGCATCAATACATACTAGATAATCTGCATCACTACGGCGAATACCTTCATTCAATGCAGAAGCTTTACCACCATTCGCTTTTGAAATGATTTTTACCTGGGTCGATTGTTCAAACACTTCTCTCACGCGAAGCAGTGTTGCATCCTTGCTACCATCATCCACCAAAATCACATCGAAGTTTGGATAATCGCATTGCAGCAGATTCATGATGGTGCTGACAATATTGACTTCCTCATTATACGCTGGTACAATGATGGATACTTTCGGATAGTCTGTTAACGCAACCGGAGTGGCCGACAATTGCTTTTCTTTTTTACGCTGCTTCAATGCCATTACCGCTAATGCAATAATGCGCAGTGTACCTAGTATTAAGAAGAGCAGAAATAAAGAGAACAGAAAATGACCAACATAATATAAGATGGTGAAAATATAGAGATTCAATTGCAGCAACGCATACCCTCTGCCTTTGGGTACTTCAGGCATGATATCATCTCTCGACTTACCCAACAAATCTGCAATCGTCGTGAACTGATATCCCTGGGCTAAAAAGTGTCGGATGATTTTTCCCGTTGCATCAACTGTTGCTGAACGATCACCACCAGCATCATGTAACAAGATTACATTACCCATTTCCACATGGCGCACCACACGATGAAAAACGGAGTCACCGTTTAGATTAGGATTTTCTTCTTTCTCCCAATCTAGCGGATCAATATTTTCATTCACCGTGATATAACCACGCTCTTTACTAATCGCAACCGGCAATAATTCTTCCATGGTCTCCGGCTGACTATCCGCATTGTATGGTGCGCGGAACATAGTGGTGCTTCTACCCGTGATACACTCTATCAGCAATTGCGTTAAGTCCATTTCCAATATTGCCCTGTTTCTACTGGCAGTAGCCATATTGGTATGCGTGAATGTATGGTTCCCTATTTCATGTCCCTCCCGATAGATGCGCTTCACCAACGGAATATTGTTCTCTGCAGCTAGGCCCACCACAAAAAACACAGCAGGCACTTTGTACTTGGCTAATGTGTCTAGTATTTGCTTGGTGTAGAGTGGATCAGGACCATCATCAAAAGTCAGTACTAATTTTTTTGCTTCTGTCTTACCCCATTTACGCACAACGAACATAGAGGGCAGCACCTGATATCGTTGTTCACTAATCAATAACTCATTGCTATCAATTTCATGCTCAATGTGGCCCTTGGTTGGTTTTGACAAGACTTCCAAAATCTCGCCTTCACCAATATAATCCACATCATCAGAACTCTCTACAACAGTTAGTGCAGAAAAATCAAAGTTCTTCAACGCGTCTCTCCTCAAAGAACGATTGTAAAAATCCCAGATGCGACTATCCTCACTACCCATACGCCAGATGGCTGTACCTGCTAATCCGTATTCTGTTGCAAAACGCAGTGTGTTGAAATTGGTAGCAGCATCTGTGAAATGTACCTGATGCATTTGATTGTTTTCATCATTGTACGTATAGTGTAAGTTGTAGGTATGGTTATCGTAAGTTACCTTGGCCTGACTCTCTCTTGCAAGCGTAAGCGCCTGTTGGTAGGTAACCGTTTCTGTTTTGCCATTGGCACCCCAATCATAGCCATAAGATGCCATGGCCAAGATGATTTTCTCAGAGGGAATTTCTTTGGCGATATAATCCACGGCCGCTTCAATCCATTTCTGACTACTTACCGGACCCGGCTTGGAATGATCCGCATGTTGATCATACGCCATCAAGATCAGGTAGTCGTTGTACTTGTATAATTCTTTGTGATTATAGTCTTCATTGAATGGTGCTACATCCTGTGTTACCATCAAACCCTGCATTTTCATGCGGGTATAGAGTTCTTTCTGAAAGTTCACAAGAATCCTATTATCGTCTTCTTGCATTTCTTCAAAATCAATATTGACGCCAACGAATTTATTCTTCCTTACTTCTCTGATGATGGAGCTGATCAGTTTTTCTTTCTTCACCGAATCATGTAACACTCTGTGCAGAATATCTCCGCGAAATACGCCGTTCACGTTATTCGTGAGCATGGGCATTACTTTCACTTTGGAGTTGCCGATGATTTCCTTACCTCTTCTATCCATTCTTACCACCATAGTATCAGCAGTAGGATCAAAGAAGAACCACTCTGGAATGACGAGATTCAGTTTATCAATATTTCTACGCAGCGAGAAAAAAGACTGTGCATCCCATGCCACATAGAACGCTGCTCGAATGCCAAGACTGTCCGGAAACATTGTGCTGCCGCTATTCACCACAGCAGTTTGCTTGGCGCTGTCTTTTTTTAAGTATTTGGCATCGATGAATTTTCTGAAGCCACGGTATTTTTCAATCAGTTCGCTTTCCTTGTATACAGGAACATCTTCTGACAATATCTTTTTGGTTACCCTTGTTTCTACGGGAAGATCTGGCTGGAAAAGGGTGCGTAGTGCAATCACAATCGCAATAGTGATAATCACCAGGACAAGTATCAAAATGCGGGAACCCCACTTAAAACGCTGCCAGCGTGTAGGGTTATGTGCCTGAAATACTTGTTTGCCTGTAGACATGTGAGAGATTGCAGCAGTTATATGCAAATTTCATGCTAATGCAGCAAATAAACACTGCGATAACAATCTCCTAACAAATTAAGGAAGTCTCAGCACTTTTTTAATCCAAAGGTTCTGATAAGCATAATAGACATAGTCCATGGTATTACCCGAACACACATACATCTCTTTTACATCGCCCTTGAGCTGGTTGTAGATAGAGAAAGCTGTTTGTGGAGGTGCAGAACTATTGATCAATGGTAAAGCAAACAATACTTTACACTTGATATTACTCATGAAGTTCACAGGATCATAAAAATCCCAGTTTTCATAAAAACGCTGTTTGTTGATACCACCTTCACCACTATTGATATAATCGTTGAAAGCAGAAACCGGCCATGGCAATACAGGATTGTCTTGATTCATTTCAAACAAACCACGCAGATCACCATAAACAGGACGAACCATGATACAACACTTCGGTCTTTGGTCCATCGCGCAGGTAATGCCTGCTAATGTTCCGCCCTGACCTTCTCCATATACCACTACACGGTCTGCATCTAGGTTTAACTGATTGGCATATTTATAAATGAAGTCAAGACCACGCAAGCAATCCATGTAGATACCTTTATAGATATACTTATCTCTATCGTAGAGATTCATGGTATTGAGTGTACTGTAATCTGAAAATACTTTGTCGGCACTGTTTCCATGTCCGCGCACATTCAAACGGAACACAGCTACATCGCTTCTGTTTGAGTCTGGACGCTGATCTTCATAGTAATCAGGCAGCTGATAAATAACCGGATATTTTGCTCCACCTTTTGGAATGGTTAACCAACCTCTTACCACCACATCATCTACTGATTGAAACTCTACTTGATATACATTCACATATTTAGTGCTAGAATTACCACGACTAATAATACGGAAGCGGGGTTCTTTGCGTAGCATCTCTCTTCTCGCTTCAGACCAGAATTCTTCAAAATCCTCCGGCTTATTGATATCAGTAAAAATCTTATCGGGATCCAGACCAAAAACATAACGCAGTGTATCTGATGCACTAGTAGTGCTTACAATAATATTGACATCATAAAAACCTGCGGTGAGTTTTGCGTAGTCCAGGTTCAGGTCTGTGGCAAATGTTTTTCTTGAATCAGTGAAGAAGCTTACTGTCTGATTAAAAACAGACGCACCTTTTGCATCAAACACGTCTACTTGCATAGAGCCGCGCTGCTTGGTGTAAGTGGAGTTTTTCAAACGAACATCATAACCCACTTTATCATCTTCGCGGAACAAACCGTTTTTCTTAAACGGACGAATATCATATTCCAATCCTGTTCTGGTGCCCGGACCAGCAGGTGGTTGCGCCATTGCATTCATCAACGCTCCACAAAACAACAAGACAATAGCTATTTGTTTCATCATGCCTACTGAAATAAGTGATTGCAAAAATACACGAACCTAATTTTGGCCGTAAGGTAGTACAGGATAACCGCGTTCTGGTAAAACCGAGAATCTTTTTAAGGATATTTTGAGCTTTGAAAGCCTTGTCTACGTTGAATATCCCTAGTTTAAGGGGGGTATGAGCAGCAACAAAAAAGCCACGCCGAGAACGGCATGGCTGTATTACTAACCCATCAAAACTTTATTCTTCTGCGGCAACTGCAGGTGCAGTTTGTGTACTAATTGCTGCGCGAATCTTTGCTTCAATCTCACCAGATAATTCAGGATTATCATGTAACAATTGCTTCACCGCTTCACGACCCTGACCTAATTTATTGCCTTCGTAGCTAAACCAGCTACCACTTTTTTGAATGATACTCAGCTCCACACCCATATCAATGATCTCACCAACCTTGCTGATACCTTCACCGAATACGATATCAAATTCAGCAGCACGGAAAGGAGGTGCTACTTTGTTTTTCACCACTTTCACTTTTACGCGGTTACCTACTGCAGTATCGCCGTCTTTGATCTGACTCATTCTTCTTATATCCAAACGAACAGATGCATAGAACTTCAGCGCGTTACCACCGGTAGTGGTTTCCGGGTTACCAAACATGACACCAATCTTCTCACGCAACTGGTTGATGAAAATACAAATGGTGTTTGTTTTATTAATGGTTGCAGTAAGCTTACGCAGGGCCTGGCTCATCAAACGTGCCTGTAAACCCATTTTGCTATCGCCCATTTCACCTTCCAGTTCTCCTTTTGGTACCAATGCAGCAACTGAGTCAATCACCACTACATCCAATGCACCGGAAAGAATCAAACGATCAGCAATTTCCAAAGCCTGCTCACCATAATCTGGTTGAGAGATCAAGAGATTATCTACATCTACGCCCAATTTCTGCGCATAAGCACTATCAAAAGCATGTTCCGCATCAATGATGGCACACATACCACCTTTTTTCTGCGCCTCAGCAATAGCATGAATCGCAATGGTTGTTTTACCAGAAGATTCAGGTCCATAGATTTCGATGATTCTTCCTTTAGGAAAACCACCTACACCAAGTGCTGTATCCAAACCAATAGAACCGGTTGATACTACTTCCATGGCATGTTCGGCCTTATCACTCATCATCATCACACTACCCTTACCAAAATCTTTGTCAATCTTATCAATCGTCAGTTTCAGGGCCTTTAATTTTTCTGCATTACTCATTTTATTCAGTTTTTATGGGTGTTTGGGGCAGTCGCGCTGCGACCGGAACAAAATTAATACGGGTGTGAAGTTAGGGCATTTTACTTATCAACACTAATTTTTTTAGTATTTTTTTGCTAAACGAATTGTCATTTCGGTCTGATTACTATGTAGGCTATAACAAATGATAAAGCTCTGTGCCAATGTATGATACAAGTATTAAACAAAGCTGCTATATAAAATTTTCAGCATTCCAGCTGTATGGGTTACTTTTAATTACCCTAAACAACCAAGATGGCGTTTACCCACAACTGCCTGTACAACCATGTGCGCAAGGCAGTGCACTCAAGTTTATTTAGCACAAAACTGATCGGTTTTGTTGGCGGTGAATGCCCCATTCAATCAATTACACTTATTTCACCTTAGCAAGACCCCCACATGACAACACTCATTTCTGTTGAAGTAACCATTGCAGCCAATATTGAGACTGTATGGGAAAAATTTACAAAGCCCGAACACATTGTACAGTGGAATGCGGCATCTGCAGATTGGCATACACCTTCTGCCAGCAATGATCTTAGACCCGGCGGCAGGTTTAGCTATCGCATGGAAGCCAAGGATGGCAGTATGGGTTTTGATCTGGGTGGGGTGTATGAAGTAGTGATTCTTAATGACCGTTTACGCTATCGCTTGGATGATGACCGGCTGGTGCATGTGCTGATGGTGCCCGAAGGCGACAATACCCAAACCCGCTTGGTAGAAATGTTTGAAACCGAGACCCAAAACCCGCCCGAGTTGCAAAAACAAGGATGGCAGGCCATTCTGAACAATTTTAAACAGTATGTAGAAGGTCACGCGTAGCAGAACGGGAATACTTTTCCCATTTCGGGAATAAATAAGGCTGCACCCATTTTCTATCTATTTGATTATCAACAATTTCAAAATTGAAAAACCGTTGGCACGGAATTGGCGTATGTAGATATGAATCCAATCCGCTGAAAAGCATATCCAATCCAATTCCTTGAATCCCGCAGGGACGCCTGCGCAAAAAATTAACCCCTAGCTAAGCGTAGGGGTATTTTTTTTGCCGATTCCATTGTACTAATTGCAGATTCTCTGGAAAGAACCCCCATCATCAGCCAATATTTTAGCAGTCGTATATAGGCAGTAGTCTTACTGCTTTGCATATTGTCTTTTTTTGTTTGTATTCAGCTGCAGCAGGCTGAATGAACCCCGGAGCGGCTTCTGCCATTCCGGTTTTTGTTTTATGAGGTTTCATCCAACTTGTGCAAACGCAACAAAAGCATCCCCATGTTTTGATAAGGCGGTATATAATCCTTGAAATATCCAGCAGCCTTCGCATCCTTATTCAACTTGTTGCCGAGGTTCTGCCAAAATGGTTTCCAATGCACGCCTGTTCCAAACAACATGGCCTCATTAAACATGCGCAATAAAGGCTCATTCACCAACTTGGAACCAATCTGTTTGGTGGCGATGACTTGTGCATCGGGACTTCTATAAATCACTTCACTCAAATTCTTATGTCCGCCACATGAACCCAAAATAGCCAATCGCGTTGCACTGGTGATTCTATCTATCGTATGCTCTACATGATAACTATGCCCACGATGAATCAAGATATGTGGCTGCACACCTTGTTGATCTAAATAACGACTCAATGAATCAATCGCCATCAAATCTTTTCCTTCATCATTGCTTAAAGGCAGGTTGGCATAAATCACCATGGGTGCTCCACTCAACGAGCGCAGCGTAATCCACAAACCATTTTGCTCTTGCTTCCACTGCTTGGCATCCTTAAAGCCACTCATGAAATTGGCGAATGAAGATTTGCCATCCTCATCACCATAAAAAAATACCTGCTGCACCACCTGCTGATCTTTTTGTTCCACCATCTTCCTCGTCAAATGCAAATACGGTGCAAGTATCTGTGCGTTTCTGCCTGCTTGATCATCTGCTACCGTGTTGTATATCTGCTGCAAGAGTCCGTATACATACGTGCCATAATAATTGCCTGTTTTACGGCAGTAGACTTTATTCGACTGCAAAAGTTCTTTAAGATCATCAGACAAAGCAGGATTATTCATAATACCCGGTATTGCTTCTGCAACGTCCATTGCCTCGCTGAGTTTATACTCTGTACTACTCTCGATGCCTGTTACAAATCGTTTCAATAAAGTTTTGGCACTGTCAGCAGGCGTGCTGCTTAATAGCGAGCTGAAATTATTATAGTACACCGTTGTTTGAACAAACTTTCTGAATGCAGCATTATTGACCCGATTGAACAATTCATACGCATTCTTCTTTTGATAAAAAGACATCAGTTTATTGTAGGTATACAGATAACTGGATGTATAAAAAGCCGCATCACCACCAACGATAATAAAATACAGATCTTCCGGACGAAGTCCCTCCAAACTAAAGAAGCGATTTTTATCCGACTGCTCATGCAGTTGATTCATTTGGTTCACAAAAAAATCGACCGCATACTTTTTGATATAGTAACGAAGTGCGCCGATGTAATACACTTTTCTTCCTGCCAGTATTTCTCCACGTAAATACAGCACTTCATCTACAAGCGCAGCGAAATATGCAGAAGGTGTTTGTCTTAACTGATCGATACGCTCTTTGGTGATTTCTCCGCGCAATAACTTATAAGCAAAAGGCAAATAGTTTTTCTTGTTAGTACTTGTTGATAATGCTGCAACCATACGCACCAGCGGATGCTTGTGTTGCAATAGATATTGCTGCGCCTCCTTTTTTGAACTTTGTTCAAAAAGATGCACAATGATTTCGGGATTTTCATTGGCTACCATAAAAGCCAGCGTATCGATGTAGGGAAAGCTTCTGTGCTCAATAGCATAGTCGGCAATCTTCTCCGGATCACGCTGCAGTTTCTTAAGCATAGCTATATCCTTAATAGCAGGATACTGCGGAAAGTCACTAAAGGCCAGCAGCATAATCTCTGTTCTAGGAATACCAAAACCTGTGAAGTATTGTTGCCAGTTGCCCTCATGTAATAGATTATGCCAGATCAAAGGAAATTGCTTCATCGCATCCGGTAGTAGAAATACTTCATAACGTTTCGCTTTTAAATCGGCGCGTATACGTTTCAGAAATAAGGCTAGGCTCTGAGAAGCCATAGATTTTGTAGCATCTGTACGAATACTGTCTTTCGCAAGAACACGTTGCAGACTATCTACAGTTAATCGAGAAAAGCGCAATAAGGCCGGCTTGATATCAACATTAATGGATGACTCCAGTACAAATTTCCGAAATGCATTTTGCTCGGCTTCTACATTACTAACACTTGCCTGATAACTATACTGCGCATGCAACTGCATGAAAAGAAGACAAGACAAGAGCAATAGTGACAATTTTCTCATGCACATTGGTTTCCAAGTAAAATACTGAATATTTTATACAAAAGGCTTAACCACATGATTGTGTGATTGTGTGCTTTACCTAATCTGGGTTACTTTGTAGAAACTAACGGCATGCAAGACTTTACCAGAACGAAATTTAGGTTCTATGCTTTTGTAAGCATGCTGCTACTGGTATTTGTACATGGCTATAATCTGCAGAATACTTATCTACAACCATTCAGCATTGTAGAAGAACCCCTCACCATCACCACTTTCACAGAGTATTTTCTTGCAAATGGAGTATTTCGCTTTCGTATACCCATGCTATTCATTATCTCAGGTTATCTCTATGCAATGCATGATAACAAGCCATGGAAACAACGCATGGGCAAGCGACTCCGCACATTAGGCTTACCATATTTAATCTGGAGTGCGGTGGGTATGCTGATTACCCTATTCTGGCAATACTTTCCCTTCACCATGCAGTTTTTGCAGCAAGCACAGCTGGATCAGATGGGTGATAACAGACCTTATTGGGAAATGAATTGGCAACAGCTACTAGAAAGATGGACTTTGGCGCCAATTGCATTTCAATTGTGGTTTATCCGTGTATTACTCATATATAACGCACTCTATCCTTTTCTGCGTTGGGTAATTCAAAAAGGTGCCGGCATCTGGTTTTTGATTATTGGATTTTTCTGGTTGGTCACAGCTAACGTGTACTTTCTAGAAGGAGAGGGTCTGTTTTTTTTCAGTTTGGGTATCTGGTTGCAGAAACGGAACAACTGGGTCGAAGCAAAACCAAGATGGATATCCCTACCAGCTGTATGGATTGTCTTTATGCTTACTGCTTTGGCAAAAGCCATCCTTGCTTTTAAGTTATCGCCCGCTGCCGCCAGCAGTTTTTGGATACTATCTGTCTTACACAAAACAACCGTATTCACAGGTTTGATTGCCGTTTGGTATGGATTAGATCGTGTCGTAAAATGGTTTGAACAACAACCCTCGTTGGTTTGGATGAGTGGATTTTCCTTCATCATTTACGCGCTGCACAATCCCTTGGTGAACTATCTGATGCGAATGAGTACACAATTCACGCAGGCTTTTGCTTATCACCGATTATTCAATTTTTTAGTTGTACCCATTATCGTGATACTCATTTGTGTTGCAGTAGGCGCTATATTCAGAGCGTTACTACCTAAATGGTATGCTATTAGTACCGGTGACCGCGGACTCCACTAACCTAATACACGCGCCATGCAGGAAGACAATAAAAAAAACCTATTCATCGCATCCTTATTGTTGCTGATTCCGGCAATGACCATTTATTATGGTCAGGCCTTATCTCAAGAAGCTTCAAGATTAAGGTTGTGGGACTGGTCGAACCTTTTATGGCTTTTACCACTGATTCCGCTTTCTGCTGTACAAAGCAAAGCAGGCTTGCCTGATATTGTTAATACAGACTCCAGCGCACGTAAAACTTATCAAAAAGTATTCTTGTGGGGATTGGCTTTTGGCATAGCCGATGTATTGGTGATCAAAACATTGATGCACCCACAGCCTTATACAAGTTTACCACCGTTTCTGCAGCCTTTTCCTTACAGTATTTTTTTGTATTGTTCCGGTGCACTCGAAATTGAGCTTTGGTATCGCATGATACCCATGACCATACTATTGTTTATTGGAAGAAAATGGATAGCTCATAAATGGCAACACCATTTCTTCATACTTATAGCCATATTCACCGCTTTGAGAGAACCACTGGAGCAATGGCCCAATGGTAATTGGTGGTTTATTGTCTATGCCTTTACCACAGCCTTTGCCATGAATTTTCTACAAGCATGGTATTATAAGAAAGCTGGCTTTCTGGCTTCATGGATACTTCGTCTGGGACACTATTGTATCTGGCATATTTTATTGGGCATTTATGTAGAGCAGTTTGAGCTGATTCGATAAATCCCATTTTTATGTGGTTGACTAGACACTCTCTACATCCTTGTTTTGCATAAAATCGAAAGAATATGATGAAGAGACTATTGACTTTTTTACTTGGCACTATGTTATTAGCCAGCTGTGAAAAGGATGCACAAAAAAGTCCCGAACCAGATTTTGAATTAAGGCTAACGAAAATTGACGCAGCTGGTGTTACCCGCTCGCTCATCGTAGACAGAGCCATCAATGTACCCGGATCAGCTGTTACAGCACCAAGTTATATCCTTAAGCAGGGTAGTATAGAGCTGAATATGGGATTGATTCCCTCAACCACTATTGTACCTAAACTAAAGGGAACCATTGTATTCAAACAAACAGCAAACCCTGCTGCGGTAGCAGGCACTTACCGTTTACCAGATGATGCAGCTAAAATTCATTTCAGCCTTGCTGAGTCAATGGATGCCCAAACTATTATCAGGGATCTTGCGGTAACCGGTACCATTGAGGTGAGCTATAACGCCAATAGCAAAACACTTAGCGGCAGGCTCATCAATATTAAATACGAAGCTCCTTCTAGCAGTGCACACAAAGAATATGTATTGAATGGTTGGTTTAATCATGCAGCCGTAACACAATAATTTTTTTTGGGGGTTAAGCAGTATCGAAAAGGCCGCAAATGCGGCCTTTTCACATATTCATGCGGTTGTAATACTTATAGTAAAAAAGCATGTTTGTAAAAAAAACATGCGACCATACTTATTGTTTTCTCTGTTAGTATTCATAATGGCATCATGTACCAAACAACCAGCACAGCCGGTTGCAACGCCGCCGCCTGCTGATATCGTTTATCATCAATTAAAAGACACTACACTAAGATGGGGAGCCGATCCAATTGTCTACGATTTCGACAATAATCAACGCTTTGACCTGATTTTCTACACAGAACTGGTGGGCGATTTCATCAACAAGATCGACAAAAGGAAATACTATGTCTTCAGTAGTATTACTACCAGATTGGCGGTTAGTCCGGAAGAAACAGTACCTGTATTATCTAAAAATGCCGCTATCGCACCAGTAATGGCCGGCCATGAGTGGTATGAGTTTTCTGAAGTGCCCTTAATGGAAAGGCATGAACATGTATCAGGTGCTACACAGTGGTTTGGTAACTGGCAAAATCAAGAGAGAAAATTCCTGCCATTTCAATTAGTAAAGGCGCAGCAGGTACACTATGGATGGGTGGAAATCAGTACCAATACTGCTACAGGCACCGTTACCCTGCACCGTGCCGCCTGGTGTACAACGCCAAATAAACAAATCCTTGCAGGTCAATAAACGATCTATCATGAAACAAGTAAGCATTACCATGTTAGCACTATTTATGGGATGTGTAACATTCGCGCAAACACATCCGTATAAAGAAAAGTTTCACTTCTCACTGGGTGAACAAGATACTGTAGGCGGATATACGCAAGTCATCAGAACCGGCAATACTATCTATGTATCTGGAACTGTAGCTACTAACATCTCTGAAAAAGATGTGGCATATGTCTATAAAGTAATTGAGAAAAGTCTGCAGCATTTTGGCGCATCCTTACAACACGTGATGAAAGAAACGATTTACACTACAGATATCGAAGCGATGAAAGCATTGAACCACGTAAGAAAGAAAGCCTATGGTGGCGATTATCCAACATCTACTTGGGTGCAAATCACCCGACTATTCATGCCCGAAGCGAAATTGGAGATTGAAGTAGTTGCCGTATTACCCGAAAATAAATGACCATGCATACAGAAATCAATCAGCTTAAAAAGCAAATTCGCTTACTCAGCCTCGGACTGCTAAGCTGTAGTATCATCATGACATTTTTCGTTGTCAGCAGCTTTACGGACAATGAATCTTCAAAACTTATTCGCACAAGGGGTATCATCATCGAAGATAGCTTGGGTAGAGACAGGATATTGATTGGTGCACCTATTCCTGCATCTAGATACAGGGTTAGAACAGATACCGCTTTGGTTAGAAAATACTGGTCGAAAAACTATGACAATCCAAATCAATATATGGAGTGGTATAAAAATTATAACCACAGTACAATTGGTATGGTAGTGATGAATGAAGCAGGTTTTGATCGTGTGTTGATGGGTGATAAGCTAGCAGACCCCAATAGTGGTAAGCGTATGTTTGAAGCGTCTGGGCTGATGTGGAATAACAAAGAAGGTTGGGAAATGGGCGGATTGGGTGTAAACACTACCAAAGATGGCAAAGCCAGAAGTGTGATTGGTGTGGATGATGGTGAAGGAGAAGCCGTGCATGTGATTGCATTGGAAGATGGCACCAAGGGTTTAGTGATTGGTGGTGAAAATGGTCGTTTGCTCATAGGCATGTCCAAACCAAACGGTGCATGGTTTCAAAATAAAAAAGCATTTACCGGTATCAAGTACTTTAACAATAAGGGGCAATTGGTTTGGGAGCAGTCTATGCAAGCCAAGTAGTAAATATGTGATGGCTGTACAATGAAATGCAGCCATATTCACATTATCATGTGATTTTTATCGTGCAGCAACACATATTGTTTTGCATTTAAATCAAAACATATGAAGCTGCATTTTTTATTCAAACAATTATCGAGCATAGCATTAACACTGATTATTGTTAGTGCTTGCTCTAAGAAAAATACGATTACACCTAATCAGCCAATTCAGGTAGCGCCAATCAAAGCAGGGTTTGTCAATGAACTAATTCAGGTTACAGAATCTTCTTCGCCAATTACTACACAAATTCAACTCACCACTGCTAGTAGTAAAGATGAAAAGGTTGTATTGAAGCTTAATCCACAAACAGCTCAATACGATGTAGACTTCTCCACAATTCCTGCTGCAGTCAATGGACTCATTGAACTTTCCGTTCCGCGTGGCAGCAGAGAGGCTTCTATCCAAATTGTTCCTGTCAACAACCGAATCAAAAATGGCGATAGAGCCGTTTCACTGGAAATAGATGCTCAGCAAACTACTGTTGGCATAGATACAAAATCAAGTGCAAGACTGCAGATTGTGGATGATGAAACAGCTGCCACCATTGGCTTTGCCCAGAATGCGGGTAAGGTAAACGAGTCGAGCAACCAATTCAAAGAAGTAGTCCTGCAAATTAGCCCCGTTGCCGTATCAGATGGTTATGTAGATATTGGATTCACTGCTGCCCATGGTAGCTATGGCACGCATTTTACAACCAGTCCCGAGTTACAAAACGGCCATATCCGTGTACCAGTTCGCATGGGTGAAACAAGTGTTCGCTTTTATGTAAAGCCGGTGAATGATCAGCAGATACAGCCCAACAGAACCATTCGATTTGGCGTTGCCAATATCAACGGCGCTTTAGAAACAGGCATCAATAACTTATACACTTTTACGATTGAAGAAGATGATCAACAAGCACCCACACAAACCAAAATCGCTTCTTTAAGAAGTAGCTATGCTGGCACCCCGCTGTATTTATTTAATGATCTCACCATTGGAGGAACCATCACTTCTGTAAAAGACAATATAGAATCAACCATTGCATATGTGGAAGATGAAACCGGTGGTATCGCTATTCACTTTAGTGCGCCTCATACACTAAGACCTGGCGAAGTGGTTCGTATTCAATTACAGCAGGGCACAACGCTGAGAGAACGCAATGGTGCATTGGAGCTTAGTACAGTGCAGCTAAGTGATGTTCAAGTGCTGGGCTGGGATTTTACCATCGCCAAAACATATACTTTAACCGAATTGTATCAGGGTGCCAATAAAGAAGGACAACTCGTTAATCTAACTGAAGTGAGATTTACAGAGGCTAACGGTCAGTTAAGCTTATATGGTGATCGCATCATCAGCGATGGTCAAAGAACAGCTATTGTGAGAACACATGCGTTTGCAAGTTTTCGCAATCAGCTTATTCCAACACACAAAGTGAATATTACCGGCATCCTTGTCTATGACCAAGGCACCTACATCATTATGCCATTAAACGGCAGTTCTATCCGCTAATCATGTCAAGATTCACATATTCATGTGAGCAACAAAGGAAACTGTAGAAAATAGTTTTGTCAAAATTAAAAACGTATACAAATGAAACAATTTTTGATTGCAGGTGCACTGCTTCTAAGTTTGGCAGCGAGCGCACAAGACGGAGAGAAAAAAAATCTTGTAAAAGTAAACATGCTGAGTCCCATCGTAAGAACTGGTTCTTTTTTCTATGAGAGAAAAATCAGCAGCAACAGCTCATTACAATTGGGTGTATTTTATACAGGTAGCAAAATGGATGATTTAAAGTTGAGGGGTTTTGGTATTACACCTGAGTTCCGTTACTATGCTTCTGAAAAAGGTGCTATGGAAGGTTTTTATCTTGGACCCTTTTTGCGTTACCAGAGCTATGAACTCACTGAATTGAATAACAAAGGTAAGCTGAACACTTTTGGTGGTGGCTTATTGATTGGTAAGCAGTGGATTTTCTCTAAGGGCATCAGCCTGGATATTTTTGCTGGTCCGGCCTATAACTCAGGCTCAGTAAAAGTTACCACCGGTACAGACAATTTTGATTTACCCGGCGGTGTAAATGGCTTTGGCGTAAGAGCCGGTTTAACCGTAGGTATAGCATTCTAATTTTCTCACACGCAAGCAATGTCTTAATCGGCATTGCTTGCTTGCTTCATTCACCCAAACATGAAAAAGATTTTATTCGCTGCTGGCATGCTATCACTGATTGCCTGTCAACAAACAGCAAAAAACGAAATGGCAAGTCTGCCACTAACAGATACCGCTTTAATCAATCAAGGAAAATACCTAGTAAGTGTTAGCGGCTGTAATGATTGTCATACTTCTAAGGTCATGACGGATCATGGTCCGGCTTTAGATAGTAATCTCTACTTGGCCGGCCACCCTACAGCTTTGGGTTTACCACCGGCAGATCCTGAAACATCCAGAAACTGGGCACTCTTCCATTTTAATGGCACAGCAGTAAAAGGCCCATGGGGTACTTCCTTTGCCGCCAACCTTACACCTGATTCAACTGGTATCGGCATGTGGACGGAAGAACAATTCGTACGCGCTTTCCAGCATGGCGATGCAAAAGGTATTGCAGGTAACAGAAAATTATTACCACCTATGCCTTGGCAGGCATACCAAGCGATGAAGCCGGAAGATGTCCGTGCTATTTTTGCTTATCTAAAAAGTATTCCGCCTGTTAAAAACGTAGTGCCCGAGCCTATCGCACCTCAGCCCTAAGCTGTAACTTTCATTAAAATTTACTATGCGTGAACTAGTTGTCTATATCGCTATGAGTGTTGACGGTTTTATCGCCGGTAATAATGATGACTTAAGTTTTCTGCAACAAGTAGAACAGGAAGGAGAGGATTATGGCTATGCCGATTTTATCCAAACCATTGATACAGTCATCATCGGCAGAAGAACTTACGATACTGTACTACAGTTAACAGATCAGTTTCCGCATGCAGATAAAACCTGTTACATCATTTCTTCAAAAGCGCAGGAGCCCAAGGGTAAACTGCACTTTTATTCGGGTGATTTGAAAGCACTAGTGACCGAATTAAAAAACGAGCAAAGCGATAAACATATCTTTTGTGACGGCGGTGCCAGTATCGTACAGCAATTGCTTCGCTTACAATTGGTAGATAGATTAATCGTGTCGATCATCCCTGTTGTACTAGGTGATGGTATCCATTTGTTTGGTGATAATACTGCACAGCAGCAGTTAACACTAATCAGCAGTAAAGCTTATCCGAAGGGACTTGTACAATTGCAATACCAATTCAACGCTTGATATGCAAAAAGTATTTGTTATCGGCGGTACTACTTTCGATCATATTGTTCAGCTGGAACAATTACCTGCACCAGTACCAACCACTATTCATGAAGCGCCTTTTCATGAAGGCTGTGGTTCTACCGGTGCGGGTAAATCTCTTGCCCTTACAAAACTAGGCGTACCCAATACCTTGTATTCAGTAATTGGCGATGACACATATGGTATGCAGATTGCTTCTTTTCTGCAAGAATCAGGCGTTGACTTCTTTTATGATCTCGATCCCAAGGGTACTGAAAGGCATATCAATATTATGGATGCGGCTGGTGGCAGAATTTCTATGTTCATCACGCAATCATCAGAACATCTTCACCACAACATACCTGCTATTCAAACTGCCATACAAAAAGCAGACATAGTGGTGTTAAATATCATCAGCTACTGCAAAAACATCATCCCACTATTAAAAGATTATCGCAAACCAATCTGGACCGATCTCCATGATTATGACGGACAGAATCCATACCATCATGATTTTATCAATGCTGCGCAATACATCCACTTGAGTTCAGACAATCTCAAAGACTATCGATCTGTTATGCAGCAATTGATTCAACAAGGAAAAGAGTTGGTGATTTGCACACATGGCAAACAAGGTGCTACGCTACTTAGTCAATCAGGCGAGTGGATAGAACAAGATGCTTATCCTGTTGATGAGATTGTTGACAGTAATGGCGCCGGCGATAGTTTCTTTGCCGGTTTCTTATTCGGATGGATACAGTCGTTGCCTTTGACAATCTGCATGCAATACGGCGCTATCTGCGGTGCATTGGCTGTGCAAGACAAACAACTAACCAATCGCAACTTATCTGCAGGTTTGCTACAAGCGAAACAAAAAGTGTGGTACTAGTTTATTGATTAGGCGCCAACCAGGAGAGATATTCGCTCGCACTTAATAACTGATTCGTCTCAACCTCGTCCGGAAGAATCATACCCAACCAGTTATCAGGCACATGTATTGTCAAGATATCTTCTTTACACTTCGTAAGTAATTGCCGATTAATCTGTACCAGCTTCCCACTTACCGGCATATTGATATCAATGGTTAAATCACCGCAGCGAACCTTTCCATAAGTGCTGCCTTCTTTTTTGTAAATAAAACCCCCACTCATCTCAAACGCTGGATCTTCTTTGCATGCATCACATTTATACTTTGTGATGCCTATATATGCAATCCTTCCATCCCAAAAAACCCATTCATGGTTTTTGGTGAAATACAGCTTTTCCTTCAGTTGGGGGTCGTCCAACAGATAGTTCATGCTCATTGAGTTACTCGCCTTTCATTTTTAATTGGGGGGCTAGTCTTGGCAAGGATTTTTGGATTACATCAACCGCAATTTATTGCAATTTTTGGTTCAACAAAGAAGAATTTTAGTTGCTTATTATTGATTTTCAGAATATTACGACACTTATTAATGCATCAAAAAACTATATATGTTGAATCATTTTATAATCAATAAGATTTGTTGTTCAACAAAATCGCAGGCTCAAAATTTCATCATTAACAAAACCTGGAGAATAAGTCGCATGCGATTATTATATAAAATACAAAAGTGACGTATTGATTACGTCACTTTTTGTTTGTCAAATCATCCCCCGAAGATGTAAAGACAAGTTCTTACAATGTAAAAAAGATGCCGGCACTTAAATCAATACGTGTGGCACGATCTTTTTCTGCACCTGTATCAAATAGTTGATTGATCCGTACACCACCATACCACTTACTGGTAGTGTACACATCGGCACCCAACACAAAATTTTTGGGTAGAGGGTAACCTTTCACTTCCTGATAACCACTGGTAGGCTTGGCTGCTTTCACCACATTGATGTCTACATTGGCATAAGCATCTATCCATGTTGTTTTATTAATCAAAAAACTACCCAGCACAGCCGGACCAACATAGAAATAATATCCTGCAGGTTCTTGAATACGAATAGGTGTACCACTCCACAAACGTCTGCTACCAAAAATATAATCGCCATAACTCAAGCCCACACTCAAGATTTTTCTGGGTTGGGCACTGATATTCCAATACGTACGATGCCAGCCCATCCAGCCACTACTGAAATTCTGCTCTGTTTTGGTGGTAGGCGGCATGCGATCATTCAATATGGCTGATCCATCGCGGGCAATCACAAAAAGAAAATCGCCCACCAAGGGATGCTCAAAGCGATACCTTCTTTCGCCTTTTTTCAAACGATCTTTTTTGAGAAAGAGATTACCCGTTAGGCCGGAGTAAGGTTCTGTGTATTTTCCATCGAGCATGGTAAAGCGTGCATAAATGCCGAAAAATCCATCCGTAAATGCTCGCTTACCTCTTTTGGTTTTCAGTTCAGCAAAACTTTGTGCCTGAAGTGTATGACAAAGCACAAAAGTGATAATACCCAATAAGGTGATTTTTTTCATGCCGGGTTTTTGGTAAAACTCCCACATGCCTATTGGCTTTGCAATAATCCATTTGCGTTATTTCAATACTTTATATATCTCCACGCATGATGGCTTCTACCAAGGCTCTGGCTTTCTCTTCTTTCAGTGCTGCATACTGCTTTCTGTCTTGATTGGCGAAATTAGCGATGTCTATTTTCATTGACTGATACGCAAGTCTTGCTGCATCACTCGCCCTGAGTGCATCGCGAAAACGCAAATGCCTTTCCAGTTCAGCACTATGTTCCGGACATACATACAGATGATGCGCTATGGTGTCGAATACAGGATGAACTGCTATTGTTCTTTTAAACACATCTCTATCTGCAATACCCTGATTGCCGTTGTGGTAATAACCCACGGCTTCCAGTCTAGTGCGAATACTATCGAAAGCAACTACTTGCGGAAAGACGATATCAACATCAATTATTGGCTTGGCAGCCAAACCGGGAACGGCTGTACTACCTACATGTTCTATGCGAATGGACAAACCATCTAACGCATGCTGTAATGTTTGCGCAAGCAATTGAAAATCTTCCGCCCATTGCGGTTGATATGGTTGAATGAGTGACAAATCTTAATTCTCAATTACTCCACAATCCGCAGCTTGGCATAATTCAGCATAATCTTCTTTTCACCATTTAACTCAAACTGAATATTGGCAATCGGATTATGCGCACTGCCTTCTACCTTCACCACCACACCAAAACCAAATTTCTGGTGCTCCACTTTTTGTCCGGCTTGTAAATTGCTGGTATCACTCGCCACAAAATCTGCTGAAGGCTTATGCTCTACAACTTTCGGCGCAGGTGGTTGTACCGGTAAATAACTTGGCTTGGATGGTGCAGCTGGTTTCTTGCTTGGTGGCGGACCATATTTTCTTTCCGCATCTCTTACATCATTGTAGTCGTTACCACCAAATCCTCTTTGCATACGCTCAAATGCAGAACCCATATTGCCGAAACCACTATTGCGCGCACCTCCGCCTGCATAAGATTTATCCAAAAATTCTTCCGGCATTTCTTCTAAGAAACGACTGGGCTCATTTTGCACCAGACTACCAAAACGATAACGCGCATTGGCATAGGTTAACCAAAGTCTGTGCTTGGCACGCGTAACGGCTA
>JACCDH010136723.1_pt1 | contig 59915 bp, 48 predicted proteins | sample 7442481 | NCBI WGS metagenome assembly JACCDH01 (sample SAMN15323433, study PRJNA562643) | freshwater metagenome | isolation source: river surface water | place: USA:Blue River Watershed | collected 2017-08-15
TAGCTATCGATTTCTTCGGTAATATGCTGAACGCGGGTTTGCAAGCCAGCTATTTCGTCTTCCAAATCGGCAACCTCCATTGGCAATTCGCCAAGAACGGCGCGAAGGGCGTCGATACGGGAATCGATTTGCTGCAATTTCCACAAATCCTTTAATTTCTTATCAATGGTAACGTCCATGGTTTATATATAATCTATTGGGTTGGTAACAGTTTCGGCAAAAATGGTTGCAAAATTAGGGAATTTTGCTGATAAAATCTCAGAAAAGAGTTGCATTGTAAATTTCTCGCTTTCGAAGTGCCCGATATCGCAAAGGAGCAAGGAATTACCGGCATCAAAAAACTCGTGGTATTTAACATCCGAGGTAATATATGCTTGGGCTCCGGCGGCTTTTGCGGCGGCGATCAGGAAACTTCCTGAACCGCCGCAAACCGCCACTGTGGCGATTGGCAAATCTGCTGAAACCGTAAATTTTACGGATTTTAAATTCATCGATACTTTCAGGTACTGCAAAAACTCCTGCTTAGTCATTGGTTTAGGCAGATTGCCAATGGCGCCGGAGCCAAATTCTCCGCTTGTGTTATCAATACGAATCCACTCATGAGCCACCTCCTCATAAGGATGAGCATCATTGAATGCCTGTTCCACCGCCGATTTTTTCCAAGCGGGTACAATGACTTCCAATTTCATTTCGGAGGACGAGTAATGTTCCCCAATCCTACCTTCCGAGGGATTTGCCCCCTTTATCGGCGTAAACGTCCCTGTACCTTCTGTTACAAAAGAACATTCTGAATAATTTCCTATATATCCGGCACCGGCCGCGTAAATCGCTGTCTTTACAACTTCCAAGGAGTCATGCGGTACAAACAATTGCAGTTTATACAATACATTTTCTTTGGGTAACAATACCCGAGTATCGGACAAACCCAGCTTCTGTGCTATTTTCTGGTTTACCCCTTGCGCCAATACATTATCCAAATTGGTATGGCAAGCATAGATAGCAATTCCATATTGAATCGCTTTCATAATGCATCGTTGTACTTCGTTATCCCCGGTTAATCGTTTTATTCCTCCAAAAATCAAGGGATGATGGGCAATAATCAAATTACAGCCTTTGGTTTTAGCTTCCTCCAAAATGGTTTCGGTTACATCCAAACATAATAATGCAGAATGCACTTCCATCGTTCTATCGCCCACTAATAATCCGGAATTATCGTACGATTCCTGCAACCACAAGGGCGCGATTTCTTCTAAGGCTTTGGAAATATCGGAAACACTTGGATTCATGATTCAAAGTTGCAAAAAATAACGGAATTTTGCAGCCTCCCATGAAACAACTACAGTTGAAACCCGGAAAAGAAGGTTCGATATTACGAAAACATCCATGGATATTTAGCGGTGCGTTAAAGGACCATCAATCGTTAATCCCAGGAGAATGGGTTCAAGTTGTTTCTCATCGTGGGGAATTGTTGGGAATTGGTCATGTTGGGGATGGCAGTATTGCAGTACGAATAATTGCCCATTGGGACGATGCTTGGTTGGGGGCTACCCAGAATACTACATTGACTAAACCGCAGTTACTTACTTCATTAAGTGCACCCATACGCACACCCAATGTAGAATTTTGGAAAGGTCGATTGGAAAAAGCATGGGCGATGCGCAGAAGTTTGAATTTTGGACCCAAAACTTCCACCAATGCGTTTCGGTTGGTTCACGGAGAGGGGGATTTATTGCCCGGATTGATTATTGATATTTACGGAGATGCAGCTATTATCCAAGCCCACACCCACGGTATGTTGGCCGCGGTGAAGGATATTGCTCAGGCGCTTCAAAAAATACCAGAACTGGAATTGGTTACCATTTACAACAAAAGCGCCTCTGCTATGCATTTAAACGCAGCGGATGTAGACGGTTTTGAGCTGGGCAATCAGCCCAGCGGCAAAGCCCTCGAGAACAATCTCCCTTTTTGGGTTAATTGGCAAACCGGACAAAAAACAGGCTTCTTTTTAGACCAACGAGAAAACAGGGCGTTGCTCCGGCAGCACGCTGCCGGCAAAACCGTCTTGAATACCTTCTGCTACACCGGTGGTTTCTCCATCGCTGCGCTGGCAGGAAATGCTAAACACGTAACCAGTGTTGATATCAGCGCTACGGCCATGGAATTGACCAATAAGAACGTAGAATTATACTTCGCAACCAACGAAAATCCTAACAACCAAACCCACGAATCCGTAACCGCAGACGTCCTCCAATACCTTAAAAATCATTTAAACACCTACGATATCGTTGTGCTAGATCCCCCAGCTTTTGCCAAAAGTTTAAATAAAAAACACCAAGCAGTAATGGGGTACAAACGACTCAATGCCCTCGGAATCAATTGCGTTAAACCCGGTGGCTTGTTGTTTACCTTCTCTTGCTCCCAAGTAGTAGACGATGTATTGTTTGCAAACACAGTTACTGCCGCTGGAATTGAAACGGGTAGAAATTGTAAAATATTGTACAAATTAGGACAGGGCCCAGACCATCCCGTAAATCTATACCACCCCGAAGGCCACTATTTAAAAGGATTGGTCATTCAAGTCGATTAACAATCATCCAATTACAAACTTCTGCCTCGAACTACGGTAGTCTTATTCTTTATCTTACTCTTCGAAGATGCCACATACATTAACTGTGGCGGATTGAAATCTCCACCGTTAGGGTTTTTAATCGACCAACGACCTCCCATGTAACTCACCTTGCCATCAACCACTTCCAATGAAAGTTCGTTTCCTCCCTTAGTTACAAAATATAACCCCGTATTATCGTCCACAGAAAAGGATACATGAATTCCTTCCGTAGAAATTTTACCCAAACTCACCCCCTTGATACCATCCACAAACAACAAGGATTCTACTTCCTTTCCACTGGAGCTTTTGATGGTTCCGCCTTCAACCCGTACATTCTTGGAATCAACTTCTCGAAACAACTCAAAACTTCCTTTTAATCGATATTGAATCTCATTTGCCGGTATATTATTCTCACGCCACTCCACCAACGTATTTTCTGTCAATATCTTCGTTGGCATAAACACAGAACAGGACGAAAATACTACGGCCAACAAACCCACGGCTACAAATCGACTTTTTTGATTTCTATTTCTCATATCCAAAGAATGTTCGAATCTACTTTTATTATGGATGAAACACGGCAGTTGTCCGGCTTATTTTGTCCACCCGTATCACGGATTGACTAACTTTTTGGAATCCTATCGATTCCCATCTGAGTATAGAATAAAAAACCACCAACTCTGGATCCCCACTCTCCCAAGACACTTGGTTGTTTTTTGCTTTCCGATGATTATCAGAAGCAATACCTGCTGACGGTGAAAGATGCTTCAACAAGTAGTTGTTTTTTGCTTTCCGATAATCATTGGTAGTAACTCCTAACTTACTCGTATTAGAATTCTGCCCAGCCCTAAAAACAGTACTGCTGTCGCTTACTGAATCGTGTCCATCCCCAGCGGCATTTATACTATCACTCAGGGAATTTTGATCATCACCCAGAGTACGTATCGCCTCGATAAAATCATACTCATTTCTCGTGGGTATCTCAACGGTTCCAACAACCAACATCCAATGTTTTTTGGCCGAATCAACAGCAAAACGATCTTTCCAATACCGCGATTCGTTGGTGGGGCTGCTAATTCGCATGGATTTAACCTCAGCACCCTGACTCCCGTAACTTCCCAACCCACGGTATCCAGACCAGTAGAAGGAATCAAAATCAATACGCCAAGTTTGTTTTTTCATAGATCGTTGCAGCTTTTTCGAAACTTCAACCCACAAATAAAACTCCTGAACTATGGGTGCCCCCTGAACTCCTGGGTAACTAACATGCTTTGAAATCCGTCGTAATTGAATCGGAGGTCTTTGTTGGGAGAAACTTACTTCCTCTGCAAGTAATTCTCCGATACCGAAAACAGATACCAATGTTATGGTGCACCACAGGTGAATTATTCGTTTACTGAGCATCGTATTTCCCATAACAAGTCCATCAAAGTTCATTCCCCCAGTATTCATTTGTATTTAATCAATGATCCAAGGAAAACATCAAATCACTATTCATATTTTGTACCAAACTGATATTGCAATCCAATCCAGGAGTGACTTACTTGAAACACACCATCCACTAGTAGACCATTAAAACCCAACCCAACATTTGCATAAAGTTGATCCACTACACGACAATTCAACCGAAAATCAAGATGATACTGGAGATCTACATCGTTGGCTAATACTACAAACTCTCCAAACCGCAGTGTTGTAATCGTTTCGGAAACCAATTCCCGATTCCCGTTATCGTACCATATCCAGTGCCTATCGTACGTAACATAGGAAAAGGATTGATTTTTCCTGTTATCCCTACTTATATTGGCAAATCCATACAACCCGGCATTTGTTTCAAAGGTTAACCGCGAATTAGGCTTTTTAAAATTACCCATGGCTACATTCAGATTCACTAAAGCACCTAAGGTTTTACAACTGGCTGTTTGAACTAATCGCCCACCACGTTCAAACACATGTCTAATATTGTTTATATATTCATCCCGATAATAATCCCAATAATTGTCTTCGTATTTGAGATCCATAGCGCTAATCCCAATTCCCAAATCAATATTGGATCGTAAAAATCGATACCGCAACGGGGAAGCCGCGTCCAAAGCAAATCTGCGGGAAATATTAATACGCGAAGAACGTAAATTGTAGAGTTCATACCCTTGCGTTCCCCGCCAAGTTCCGTATCGAATTTCTCCGTCTTGAGGTAGGTACCCTCCAGTTACAATATAAGATCTCGGGTACATACGCTGCGGCGAAAACTCAAATACGGTATCGTACACAACAACCGTATCGGTTGGAGCCCCTCGCTTCAACGCAGAATCTACCAGATCCAAACCAAACAAAGACATCGACAATAATCCCGCTATTATCAACCCAATTACATGCTTTAAATTTTTCTTAACCTCCATGGATATAATCACAATATACAGAATTTCAGCCAAATAAACAAATCCTATTAATCCACTAAACCATCGCGGTTCTGCTACTTCCGTTCGTATACCGTACCAAATTTATACTCCAATCCCAAGGTAAAGATATTAGCAACGATATCATTCAGCAACAACACCGTACCCCCATAACCACCAAAAAATGATATTCCTGATGCCCAATATACTTTTTCCCGAACATTTAGGTGCAGCTGCACATCCGACCCTGTGTAACTCACATCATTAGGAACCCAGGAGCCATAATAATAATTTAATTCTTCCCTTACCCCATTATCGTAAAGAACCGAATGGATAGAATAATTATCTACAAAGGCTCGATAGGTTGAAGAAACTGCGGTGTATGCATAAGCTCCAACATTTAGTTCGGTTATACATCTTGATTGTTTCTTTTTGAAATTCCCAATTTGCATATGTAGTTCCAATTCCGGACCTACGGTATAATAATTAGCCAATTGCTTTTTCGTTCCGCCGTATTCATAAACATGCAAATCTCCCCCAATATATTCATCGGAACTATGATACCACGTTCCAAAACTGGTAATATAAATTTCTCGTAATCCAACGCCAACATCGGCATCAACTTTTAACCATCGATACCGCAAAGATGATTTTGTATCCAAGGATATTTGCCTACCAAAACTCAATCGATTTGTATTCAACCCCGTTGTGTAATCCCCTCCGTCATATCCGAAACTATTTTTGCCACTTTGTGGCATCCAAGAAGCAGCAGCAACCCAAGATCTTGGAAATCGAACATGAGGAGAAAACTCAAACACCGTATCGTACACAATAACCGTATCTGTTGGCGAACATACCTTTTCAGTAACGATGGAATTACCACTTAATCCAGAAACAATTAAGGTGAACAATCCCAACACAAAGGCAGCTATCCGCCTAATATACTTATTGCAAAAATTCACCAATAACATTTGCGTTATCTACCATTTTGAGGGAAGTCCCTAATCTCTCCCGCTATATTACGAATAATGTATAAGATTATTGTTGTGCTTTACGATAGAATAGCCAGGCAACCGGAATAAACAACACGTTGGGCAACCAGACGGCCAACCACGGCCACACTACTCCCCGATTCCCATAAGAGATAAAGTACTTGCTAAAGAACAAGAAAAACAAAATTACAAAAATGCCTATCCCCAAAGAATAACCTAACCCATTTCTCGTTTTTCTTCCTGCGACACTGACCGCAATAACCACCAAGATGAACGTGCTAAAAGGAGATGCGTATCGCCGATAAAGCTCCGTCTGCAATAAATCTACATTACTAGACCCTCGCAATTTTTCTTTGGCAATCATTCTTCGCATTTCGTTCTGGTTTAAACTCTGAACATCTTCCAAGCGAAAAAAGAAATCTTCCGGATTAAAATCAATCAAGGTATCCATGGAGTTCATGTTCTTTACCTGTTGATTGCCGTTGGGTAAAAACACACGTTGCTGCACCATCTCCAATTGCCACTTTTTGGCTTGCGGAGACCAACGGATAAATCTACCAAACAGAGTACTCTTTAAATTCTTACCCTGATATTCCTCCAAGGTAACCCCTATCCCGGAACTATCATTGTTATTAAAATACTCCATGTACATATTAACCCCAGGTTTCAATTGCCTAAAAATGGTTGATTTCGCCTGAGAGTAATAATCCCGCATATACGTATTCTCAAATTTTACCCGCTTTTTGTCGGTAATGGGAATAATCCAAGAATTCAATAAATAACTAAAAAATGCAAGCAAAGCCGCGGTTGCCATGTACGGCATTAAAATTCTCCGTAACGACCAACCTCCACTCAGCATCGCAATAATCTCGGTTCGCGAAGCTAATCGAGAGGTAAAATACAAAACCGAAATAAAAATAAAAATAGGCGAATAAGTGTTCAATAATGTTGGAATGAAATTCAAATAATACACCGAAAATATCTGCTCAATGGGAGCGCTTTTCTCCATGAAATCGTCCAATTTTTCTGCAAAATCGAACACCATGATGATGATCACAAACAAGGCCACCGTAACAAAAAACGTCTTCAAAAACGTTGATGCTATATACCGGTCCAGCTTTGTAAATCTCATTATTTCATTTATTTAAAGGTGCATTATTGCCGAATTAACGTCCATCAACTTAATTTCCTGCCCACCGTTTTTAAAATGCTCTTCTTCCAATTATGGAAATCTCCCTGCAAAATTCGTTCCCTCGCTTGGCGTACCAACCATAAATAAAATCGCAAATTCTGAATGCTGGCAATTATTGGCCCTAACATTTCTTCGGATTGAAATAAATGTCGAACATACGCTTTCGAATACTCGGGTGTTAACCAAGAATCAAAAGGAGAAAAGTCGTTGGCCCATTGTTTATTCCGAATATTGATTTGACCTTCTGTGGTGAAAACAGTACCGTTTCTGCCGTTTCTGGTTGGCATCACACAATCAAACATATCAACACCCAAAGAAATACATTCTAAAATATTTTCTGGAGTACCAACACCCATAAGGTAACGGGGTTTCTCAACGGGCAATATATCGGTCATCATATCGGTAATTCGATACATATCCTCGTGGGGTTCGCCAACACTCAGCCCGCCAATTGCATATCCATGGGCATCGTGTTTTAACACATATTCCGCACTTTCTTTTCGTAAATCGTCATAAACACTTCCTTGAACAATGGGAAATAATGCTTGTTCGTGCCCGTACAAGGGTTCCGTCTCACTCATACGTTTAAAACAGCGATCCAACCATCGATGAGTTCTATGCATCGAGTCTTTGGCATAACTGTAATCACATGGATATGGAGTGCACTCATCAAAAGCCATTATTATATCGGCTCCGATAACTCTCTGGATATCAATTGCCTTTTCTGGAGAAAATAAATGCTTACTACCGTCGATATGTGAGTTGAATTTTACGCCCTCTTCCGTTAGTTTTCTATTTCCGCTTAAGGAATAAACTTGGTATCCGCCAGAATCCGTCAGCACAGGTCGATCCCAATTGGAAAAGCCATGAATCCCGCCGGCCTGTTGCATAACTTCCATCCCCGGACGCAAATACAAGTGGTAGGTATTGCCTAAAATAATCGATGCATTAATGTCGTTCAGTAAGAAATCACGGTGCACCCCTTTCACCGTTGCAGCGGTGCCAACCGGCATGAAAATAGGCGTAGGAATATCTCCATGCGCTGTTTGTAATAAACCCGCACGTGCTTTTGTAAAAGGATCTTTGTGTTGTAAAACGTAATTCAAGTGAAATTAAATTAATCTTGAGCCATCAGCGAAATGCTGAACAATCGAGGGTAGATAGCACTCAAGGAACCAGAGTAATAACTATTAGGTATTCTTACCAATGCATTATTTAAACCATTTGAAAGTTTAAATTCTAAGGACAAATCAACAAAATCTAAGCGAAATTCAAACCCTGCTCCCATCTCGTAATAATAAGTATTCTTTTTAATGGCGATTAAGGGTTTCGTATCCCCGATAGGCACATCTTCATTGCTCTGAAAATCGTGCGACCACCGAACTCCACCGATGATGTACATTCCAGTATTGTTAGGCATGGAAGAACGATATTTCAAGGTAAGTGGAATATCCAAAGAGATGGTTTCGATCTTCAAATTGGGTCCCGGCGTATTTTGCCAGGTGTATTGCAATGTGCGTTCATGCAACTGCAACATAGTTAGCATTTTAACTTCCCAAAACCTACCCATACGCATAGCAACTGAACCACCAAAACCTCCACCAACCTGTCCTCCAGGTCGAATCGATTTTATGGAATCCGTACGTTGCCAAAAAACCGGATCCAATTCCATTTTCATCTTGGCCTGTGTTCCTGCAAAGGCGATTCCCCAAAAGAAACGTTTTCTAAAAATACGCATTGGATCTCTGGGAGTTGCATAATCCAAGAAACTAAAATCGTTTATGGGTTTTACATTCGCCGAAATCGATAACGGCAGCATCATTCCAACCTCCGGCTGAAATGAACTCTTACTGCTTGCAGTGAATCCATCTTGAAATAAATATTGGTAATTTCCGGAAGAGAAAATAGATTCTTCCGTTGGGAGCATTACTGGTTTTACAATTAACTCTACGGGTTCATTTTCAATAGATTCCGAAAATTTCATTGAATCACCATGAATAGTATTGCCGGTAATTTGAGCATGCAAAAAAGTACACTGATAAACCAGAATGTAGGCGAAACAAAATAACTGCGATATGTAAAATATCACTTTACGCATGTATACATCGTGCAAATTCCAAAGGTAAGTGGCTTATAAATAACGGAGGAAAATCCAACAGATTTTGCTCTATTTACAAATTCTTCTCCTTCTGGAAATGCAGCTACACTTTGTGGAAGATACGTGTACGCCGTTGCATCTTTGCTAAATAACTTTCCTAAAGGCGGTAAAATGTATTTGAAATAGAACCAATACAACCTACTAAACACGGGATTGGTTGGCTTGGAAAACTCTAAAACAACCAACGGGCTCCCAGGCTTAAGAACCCTACCCATTTCCGCCAAACCTTTATCTAAATTTTCAAAATTACGAACTCCAAAACTTACCGTCACAGCATCAAAGGAAGCATCTTCAAAAGGTAAATTTTCTGAATCGGCTTGTTTCAAAGTAATTCTGCTATCCAACCCTTTCTTTTTCAATTTAATATCCCCAAAATCCAACATGCCTTGGGAAATATCAATTCCTACCACTGTTAAATTTTTTATTTTTATTAATTCGATGGCTAAATCGGCGGTACCTGTTGCTACATCCAACACCTTGGTTGGATTGAATTTAGCCACAGTCTTACGAACACGAACTCTCCATAAATTATCTATTCCTAAGGATAGAAAATGATTCAAAAAGTCATAACGCGGAGAAATGTTATCAAACATTTGCTCAACTTGTTGTTTTTTTGAAGCCTCGGAGGCAGGATTGGGTTTTACGATAGGTGCCGACACAATAAGGTACAAATATACCACTTTCCACCCATTCCACTGTAGCCGAAACAACCATTTCAAACAAGAAAAACCCTATGGAAATCAAGCAAGCCAAGTATTTAGGAAGTTGGCAACGTAACGACCAAATGACACATACAGACCTACCCGAATTTGCTTTTATAGGCCGTTCAAACGTAGGGAAAAGTAGCTTGATTAATATGCTCACCAACCACAAAGGCTTGGCGAAAACGAGTTCAACGCCCGGTAAAACGCAGTCTTTGAATTTATTTTTATTAAACGAGATAATTCAATTTTGTGATTTACCCGGATATGGATATGCCAAAGTAGGCAAAGCAACGCGTCAGGCTTTTTCAAAAATGATTGAGTATTACCTGAAAGATAGACCCAATTTATATTGTTTATTCATTTTGGTTGATTTGCGCATAGATCCACAGGTATTGGATATTGAATTTATTAACAAATGCGGTGAATGGGGAATTCCCTTCGTAATTGTTGGAACGAAAGCGGATAAATTAAAACCTTCTGCAGTTCAATCCGCCTTAACAACCTATCACGAAGCCCTTGCCGAGCATTGGAACCAATCGCCACCGTTCATTGTAAGTAGTAGCGAAGACAAAATAGGCAAAAAGGAAATTTGGACGGTTATTACCGATGCAATAAAATCTTAACCGAGAATAACGTCTGTCTTAAAAAATCTTAGCTGTAACGTATTAAATTCGTTAAATACGCTCATTAGCAGCAAACAACCACTGATGAGAAGCGGCTATCAACGCATGCATTGGAATTTTGGTATGGTCAAAATCTGCACTTTCCAAAAATGAATGTAATTCTTCTTGCAAATCGGGTGCCGTTACCAATTTTCTACAAGTGGCTGCACGGGCTGCACACAACCACTCAATTGCCAGAATTTGCTCCACATTTGCAATCACCTTCATGAGTTTAATTGCAGCGTTTGCCCCCATACTTACATGGTCTTCCTGGCCATTACTACTCACTATCGAATCTACGGAAGCCGGTGTACAAAGTTGCTTGTTCTGACTTGCCAATGCGGCGGCAGTATATTGCGCAATCATATAACCGCTATCAATTCCGGCATCTTCCGCTAAATATGGCGGTAAATCTCGTTGACCGCTAACCAATAAAAAAGTTCGTCTTTCGCTGATACTACCAATTTCAGACAACGCCATTGCGGCATAATCCAAAGTTAATGCGAGGGGTTGACCATGGAAATTCCCCCCACTTAATACCATATTTTCTTCTTCAAACACATTCGGGTTATCCGTCACAGCATTTAATTCTCTTTCCCAGACTTCAAAACAATGCCTCAATGCATCCATCGAAGCACCATGAACCTGAGGAATACAGCGGAAACTGTATTGATCCTGTACCTGTTTTTTGGGCTTTTTTATATTGGGCGATTGTTGTAAGATATTCAATATTTCTGCTGCAACATCTTGCTGACCTCGTTGATTTCTAACTCGATGAATTGGATCATAAAACGGTTCAATTCTACAATCAAATGCATCAATACTAAGTGCGGAAATCCACGGAAGCAATCGCTGTATTTTTGAAATCAATCCATAAGCTTCCAAAGCATGCGACAGCATAAATTGCGTTCCGTTGATTAAGGCCAACGCCTCTTTGGGTCCCAGAACCAGTGGCTCCCATCCTTTTGATTGTAACCAACTTTCACCGGACAACACTGGACCTCCAGGCAACTCCACCATTCCTTTACCAATCAAAGGAAGTACCATTTGTGATAACGGTGCCAAATCTCCGGATGCCCCTAAAGAACCCTGTTCAAAAACCAAAGGCAATGCTCCATCATTAAACATGGCCGCCAATCGTTCAAACAACACAGGTCGCACCGCGGAATAGCCTTTGCTCATGTTTAATAGCTTTAACCAGAGCATGATTTTCACTCTACCTCGGGGTAAAAGTTCTCCTACACCCGAAGCATGCGTAATCAACAAATTCTCCTGTAAATCCCCTAGCCTACTGTCCGAAATCACTACATTTTGCAAAGAGCCAAAACCGGTATTTACCCCATACACGGGTGCAGTAGCTTCGCTCAAATATCTCTGTAAAAAAGCAACACTAGCTTCCATTTGAGATCGAATATCATCCGTTAAATCTACGGGTTGTTGGATAGCCATTAAGGCTTCATCCAATAGGTAATGCTGTTTCATTATTTAGGAAAATTATGGGTAACCTGGTCCCCAGTTACTAAATTTTTAATCACATAGGTATGTTGATCTCTTTCGGTATCGCCAATAATTATTGCAAACCCAAAATTTCTCTGATTTGCATAGTCCAACTGCTTTTTCAGCTTTGGTGTTCCCGGATATAATTCTACACTCTCCCCTCCATTTCTCAATGCAGTACAAAGTTGGTATGCATAATCCAAGCACGAATCATCCATGGCACATACCAAACTCGTATTCAATTTATCGGTGGTGGCCGACGGCAATAAAGTCGCAGCTTGGAGCACATCAAAAATTCTATCCAGTCCAAATGAAACCCCTACCCCCGATACCTCTTTCAAACCAAACATACCCGTTAAATTATCATACCTACCTCCACCACCAATACTTCCTATCTTAAAATCCGATGGAACTTTTTCGTCATTTACCACCACCTCCATCACGGTACCAGTATAATAACTCAACCCTCTAGCAAGGGAAACATCTAATTCAACATTGAAATTAGATGAGATTAAATTCAAAATTCTATGGATATCGGCAATCCCTTTTCTCAATCGCACTTGATACTCTTCTACTTCAACGGACTGCATAAAATGTTCTAGAGCAGCTAATTTCTCGTGATTTGATTTTAACTGCTGCGTACTTTCCAAAAAATGCCATGCCTGAACCGTATTATTCAACCCTCTTTCTATCAACTCCTTAACCACCCCATCACTACCAATTTTATCGGCTTTATCAATCACGATCATGAATTGCTGCCATGATTCCAGTGAGCCAGCCATAGGAACGAATGCATCCAAAATTCCACGGTGATTTATTCGTATGGTCACCCCCAAATCCAATTTAGCGAAAACCTCTTGATACATTTCTATCAACTCTGCTTCTGATACGATAGAATTTGCGCCTACTACATCAATATCACACTGCCAAAATTCTCGATATCTGCCTTTCTGGGGTCGATCCGCACGCCAAACCGGTTGCATTTGGTATCGCTTAAAAGGAAAATGGATTTTATCCCGATTCATCACTACATAGCGCGCCAAAGGGACCGTTAAATCGTAACGAAGTCCTCTGTCCGATATGGAATTAACAACCGCTTTAGAATTCTTTTCCAAAAGTAATTTTTCTTCGGTTTTAGATAAAAAATCTCCAGAATTCAGTACTTTAAACAGAAGTTGATCCCCTTCATCTCCGTATTTTCCTTGTAAGGTTTTTAAATTCTCGAGTGCCGGGGTTTCTAGGGCTCCAAAACCATGCGATTCAAATACTTGCTGCATTATTGACAAGATGTATTTGCGTTGTTTCATGGTTTCAGGACCAAAATCTCTAGTACCTGAAGGCAAACCCGGTTTTTCCATGGTGCAAATTTACTGCTCCTAGCGAAGTTTGAAGAATTTGTTGCGAAAAATGCAAAAAATCGAATCGGTTTGGCATACTATTTGGAATTACCTTTGTCGATATGAAAAATTTAGTATTTGCCTTTTTTGTTGCTGCTATGTTCCCTTTTTCATCTGTTTTCGCACAGGAAACCGCAGCCCCATCAGAAGCTCCATCGATTCAAGTAAAGAATATAGACGGGGGCGCAATAAATTTTAATAGCTCGGTTGAGAAAGGAAAAATTACTATTGTTTCGTTCTGGGCAACTTGGTGTGGTCCATGTATCAAAGAATTGCAAGCAATTGACGAGCATTATGCCGAGTGGCAAGAAAAGTATAATTGCAAATTGGTAGCGGTAAGTATCGATGATGCTAGAAATTCTAGAAAAGTAAAGCCCAAAGTATTGGCTGAAAATTGGCAGTATCAAATTATATTGGATGAAAACATGGATTTAGCCCGTGCAATGAACGTGAATAATCCTCCGATGACTTTTGTTTACGATCAAAACGGCAAATTGGTACATTCTCACCAAGGTTATATGCCAGGTGCAGAAGAAGAATTAGAACATATCATTGCCGGTTTGGCAAAGAAATAATCATCGATTACTTCCACCCCAAACCGATACCAGGCATTATTCAAAATGCTGAATTACATCGCTATATCTTCCCATCTCGGAATGGCAGCGTTGGTTTGAATTTGAATTCCTTTTACTCCCGCTTCATTAGCGGCCTTCACATCGCGTTCCCTATCTCCAATCATTAACGATTGTTTGGGATCTATCCGATATTTATGCAAAGCTCTTTCAATCATCAAACTGCCAGGTTTTCTGCACAAACATTTTCCAGAAAAATCAGGATGATGGGGACAATAGAAAAAGTCTGTAATTCGAAACCCTGCACTGATACATAATCCTTGTAAATATTGGTGCATGGCTTCCACCTCTTCGCGTAGATACAGCTCTTTGTCTAACCCGCCTTGGTTGGTAATCACAATTAACAGGTATCCTTTCAAATGCCACGATTTCAAGGTATCTATCACTTCCGGTAACACTTCAAATTCTGCCAACGATTTGGTATAATCTCCTGGATCGTGGTTAATTACCCCATCCCTATCCAGAAATAATGCTTTTTTATACAAATCCGACAATTCCTGTCCCATAATTCCATGCAAAATACCGTATTTTCGCATATAAATTAGTTATCCATGGCGAAAAATCCCTTGGTAATAATACCAACCTACAACGAAATCGAGAACATCGAAAAAATGGTTCGCACGGTGTTTGCCTTGCCCAGAACGATCGATTTATTGGTTGTAGATGATAATTCGCCCGATGAAACTGCGCAATGTGTAGAAGGTTTAATGCCTGAATTCAATTCAGGAACGGATAACGGACAACCTCGATTAAACATTTTAAAAAGACAAGGTAAAAACGGATTAGGCACCGCCTATATTGCGGGATTTCATTGGGCTTTAGATAGGGGCTACGAATATATCTGTGAAATGGATTGCGACTTTTCTCACCCCGTTGATCAACTTCCAAACTTGATAGCTAAATGCGAAGCGGGGGCGGATGTGTGTGTAGGATCTCGTTACGTAGGAGGTGTTGTTAATGTGGTAAATTGGCCAATGGGACGCGTATTAATGAGTTATTACGCCTCAAAATATGTCCAATTTATTACAGGTTTAAAAATTGCCGATACTACCGCCGGTTTTGTTTGCTATAAACGCGGTGTTTTAGAAAATATTAATATTGATAAAATCAAATTTCGTGGTTACGCTTTCCAAATCGAAATGAAATTCCGCTCCAAAAAGAAAGGATTTTCAATCGTTGAGCATCCAATCATTTTCACCGATAGAACTGCTGGAACTTCCAAAATGAGTACCAAGATTTTCCGAGAAGCACTATTCGGTGTTATAGAATTAAAGTTAAAGAGTATTTTCGGACAGATTTAATAGTCCCAGATTCTTCAAACTTTAAATGCCCCAGAATCACTTCTCAAGAAATAATTGTATAGCCGCGATTACAGTAGGGGTTGTTTCTTTTATCATCTTAACACTTAGTAAAAACCCGTATCCTTTAACCTCAGACGAGTGTTTTTCTTTGTACCATGCTCAATTCCCGATTCCTACCATCTGGAACGAATTAAGTAAAGGTAACAACCCACCACTTTTTGAAACATTATTGCATTTTTGGATACCATATTCTGGTAATTCTGAAGGTGCAGTTCGAACCTTACCAACAATTTTAATCTCAATAAGCACAGCATTGCTCTGGCTGCTTTCCCGGCAAATACATGCATCTCTGATAGCGACTATTTTTACTGTTTTATTTTTCTTAGGTAGCAATACGGTATTACTTTTCGCTCACGAAATCCGAGCTTATAGCCTGCTATTGTTATTTACTGTTCTGGTTCAATTATTATGGATTAAGCCACTCGAAAAAAAAACAACTATCCATAAAATTCTATGGGTAGTTTCTGCCGCTGGCCTCATTTATACTCACTTTTTTGGATTTTGGATATTATTGATTCAAGGATTTTTTGAAGTATCCAAGTTGATAAAAGAACGAGACCCAAACAAGCCAAACATCCAGATTAACCATCGAGTTATTCTCAATCTTTTTTGGCCTTGGATCGTATTATTTTTGTTGTATTCACCTTATCTAAGAATCGTAATTTTTAGGTTTATCGATTCAGCCAGTTCCGGTACTTGGATGGAACCCGCGCCTTGGGCAGCACCCTATTTTACCCTATGGAAATTCACAAATATCCCCATGGCTGTATTTCCAACCGTATTACTAATCATACTTTGTATCAAATCCGCCCAAACACCCCCTTTATCCACCGTTATTTCAATTTCATCAAAAAACAATGCCAGTGTTAAATACTTCATTGCAAGTTTTATTATTCCATTCCTTGGCATGTGGCTAATTAGCTTACCATTCCCTTGGAGCATCCCGATGTTCAACGAACGATATGTTAGTTTTGTAATTCCTTCTTTGGCAATTGCACTAGCTACGCCTATTAGCTCCATCAAACTAACTACAACAAGTTTCAGAAAGCATATACTTGCTATGTCGCTTTGGATGATATTATTAATCGCAGAATTTAGTTTTAGATATGTAACTGTTAGCCAGAATATCGATGTTACGACTGCAGTACTAGAAGTAAAAAAAAGTAAGAATGCTTCCGTAGTTTTAGAACCTGACCATGCCGCTTTCCAATGGTTATATTACACCAATCAAACCAAATTTAAACAATGGCGATCCGATTCCATCTACCACCACATGGCCCAGCAGTTAATCCAAGAAAAAGTGTATATCCTGAAAACCCAAAAGAGTTTGGATAGTTTCGGATTAAAAGATTCTCCCATTTTATATTATACCCATTTGGATAATCGCAAAACAGACCACACCCAAATGATTGAGAAACAACTACAAAAGAAATTCAACATCCAACCTTACCCTTTCTCAATTAGCGGGAATATTAAACCCACACTAAAATCAAAAACTTCCGAACTCTGGAAACTATATCCAAAACGATGAGTAATTTCTTCGATTTTTTTACTGCAATTGGGAACCCAAACGAAGAATTTCTGCAACAACTAAATTCGGTTTTTCAAAAAAAAGAATTCAAATACTTGACGACGGTCAATTTTAATTCGTCCAAACCCAAGTAACTTTGTCTCGATGAAATTTTGGATTTATTGGGCAATTTGCTTCATTGTTGTTAATCCGTTGACTGCTCAGCAATTTGGTAAGATATCTGGTTCCGTGATCGATAAATCCAACAAAGAAAAAATTGCTTTTGCTCATGTAAAACTCAATCCCGAACTTGTCGTTTCAAATACTGATACGCTGGGAAATTTTACCCTAGACAGCATTCCGTTAGGTTTTCATGAACTGTTAATTCAAGCGGAAAATTACGAGAATCTCGTTCTAGATTATATCCGTATAATACCCAATAAAACGCTGTCCTATACCATAGAATTAACGGCAAAAACAGAAAAAATGAGCGTGATTGCAATCAATAAACGACAGAGCAATTCGATTACTTCGGTACCCATTTCAGTTCACACCTTTAGCAGAGAAGAAATATCCATGAATCCAGGTGCACAAGGCGACATTTTCCGTGCCATTGGAATGCTGCCAGGTGTTTCGAGCAGTGGCGGTATTTATTCCGCTATTTCTGTTCGAGGACAGGGGGTACGTGACAATGTCTATTTGGTAGATGATATTCCTGTTACAGAGGTAGGACATTTAGAAGGGAATTCTTTTTTTAACGATCCCAATGGAGGTCGATTTAGCATATTTGCTCCAAGAGTTATTGAAAAGGCAACCTTCCAAGGGGGTGGGTATTCCTCTGAATTTGGAAGACGAAGTGCATCCTTATTAGCGTTACAAGTTCAGGAAGGCAATCGTAAAAACCTCATCGTAGATGGACAAATGGATCTCCTTGGGCTTACGTTGAATTTTGACGGCCCTGTAAAACAATTGAAAAACACTCAGTATTTTTTGTCGGTCCGATATCAGAATTTCCTTGGCCTAGTTAATGTAGTAGGCCTGAAAGATATTGGGTTACCTCGATATGCCGATATGATTGCTAAAACTGTAACCCAAAAGAAGAATCATAAAATCACTACTTTATTGATTATTAGCCCGGAACGATATACTCGCGATATAAACCATGCGCGCGCCGACAAGAACCTAAACCTCATGTACCTTCCTGATTTCTACAGAAATAAAACTATTGCAGGAATTACTGTTAAAAGCAGATTAACAAATCGAGTTGATTTAAAAAATATCGTTTATTTCACCGATTATTTTTCCGATATCAATGTGGGCAAAGCCATTCCATTTACCGATTCAACTGGAAAATTAACACACCCATTAAACACAGTACTGTCTAAACTTCAAGTTCAAAATTACTACGAACAAAAATTGGGATTCCGTAGTTTACTCACTGTTACATTGAACGCTAAGTCTACCCTGTTAATTGGAATTGAGGGCGACAACACACGCATTTTTAATCGCCGAAGACAAAATTATTTAGATACGCAATACATTTATTATCAGGGGCAAAATATTCCCGGACAGAACTATTTAATAATTGATCCGAAATTCGTTAATTCAGATTTCAATGCATCGGCAAGAAATTTCTCTAGTTACATTAACTTTAATCAAAAAATCGGCAATCGTTTAACCCTAAATTTTGGATTGAGACACGATTACAATGGATTTTCAAACCAACATTGCTTAGGTCCCAGAGTTAACTCCTCTTTTTCATTTCCAAAATCACAAACCATCCATTTTGCTTGGGGAATTTACTGGCAAGATCCTGTTTTTTCTGATATCGCTGACCAGGGATTAACTTCTCCTTTAACCATGGAGAAAACCACCCATTACATTTTAGCATATCATAAATCCTTTGCTAATGCGGGAAGATTTATCCTGGAAGCCTGGTACAAAGATTTTATGCATTTGATTACTCGTCCTATACCAGGATATGTTTATCAAATAAATACGGGATCGGGTTTTGGTTATGGAATTGATTTAAATTATAGTAAGAAACTCACGAAATCATTTAGCGGACAATTAGGATACTCTTACATGCAAAGCAAGCGCAGGAATTCATCCGGGGAATCCTTATACCCCTTCGCCTTTGATCAGCCCAACCAGGTAAATGTTCTGTTTAATTATAAATTCAATGCGAAATTCATTGCCAGCGTTAAATATCGATATGCCACTGGGAAACCATCGGATCAATTCATCACCCATTCCAATGTATTGAATACTTCCGATTACTATCGATACAGTAAAGAAATTACGGGAATAAATCTACAGCGATTACCCAACTTCAACAGTTTAGATATTCGGATTAATTATAGTTTTTATTGGAAAAAAATCAATATTACAGCTTTTTTCGATGCCGTTAATGTTAGAAACAAGCAAATTCCAAACTTCGAAAATTTCAATTCATTTTCGGGTAAAACCTACTTTGACGGTTTAGCGATTTTCCCTACTGGCGGTATGAAATTTGAATTTTAACAAATTCAAACTCTCTTGTTCGCATCTAGCTACTTATTCAACTATATTTGCGCAACTTTTCTAATGGAAGGCGAACCTCGAAGTTGTAATTTAACCCATGCTACGCGTCTACTATCAGCGTCAGAATCGCGTGCACAAAGTGCAAACTCTGTCTCAGCTTGAGACATTGGAGGGATTAATTTGGATCGACCTACAAAACCCAACCTCTTCAGAAATTCGAGATGTAGAAGCAAATTTCGAATTTAAATTCCAGTCAAGACAAGAACAGGTAGAAATCGAAAGTTCGTCCCGGTATTTTGAAACGGACGATGAAATCATCGCGAACTCAAACTTTTTACAATTTGATCACGATAGCACGCATTTTATTTCCAATGCGGTTTCCTTTATCCTTCAAGATGATATTCTTTTCACCTATCGCGATGCCGATTTAGGCGCATTTTCTGATTGCGTTAAAAAAATAAAAGGATCGGGAAAATCCTTTCACACTGGAAGGCAGATTTTGGCAACCTTGCTGGAAATGGGGGTAGACAATGATGCCGATTTGTTAGAAAACTTAGCAAGACAAGTTAGTAGCTTATCCAAAGACATGAGCTTCGACCGTGATCCGGATGAAGATTTGATTCTCGCAATTTCAAGATTGCAAGAATTAACCATGGAACTTAGACAAAATGCGGTGGATAAACAGCGAGTGCTTAGTGCAATCTTAAAAAGCCGTGAATTTACCGGAGATGATTACGAACGGTTGCGTATTGTAATTAAGGATATCAACTCGTTAATAGACCATACCAGCTTCAATTTTGAGCGATTGGAATATTTGCAAAATACCTTTATGGGTCTGGTGAACATCGAGCAGAACAAAATTATCAAAATTTTCACTGTGGCGTCGGTTATTTTCATGCCTCCTACCCTGATTGCTAGTGTTTATGGTATGAATTTCGGTGCTAATCAACCCGAATTTGGATGGAAATACGGTTATTTATGGGCATTGGGGTTAATGGTTATGTCCTCTTTAGGTACCCTGTACTTTTTCAAACGTCGCCGTTGGTTGTAATCTGAATTTTCTGCAATTCATATACATAAAACAAACACTCGGTAAAGTTAAATGTTGCTATAATACATTGTCGCTGATTTAATGCCGAAATGCTATTAAAAGTATCTCAACAGAAGATTATTTTCCTTATTCTGGTATTCCTATCGGGAACCTTCTTCTTTTCTTTCACAGATCAAGATGCGAAAACGGTACGAGACCATTATCGCAAAGCTTTAACCAGCGAATCCGACATTCCCACATTTAAAACCCATTCTGCAAAACACCAAAACAGTGCTTTGGGCAAAGCTTATTTTGGAACCGCATTGGCATTGGAAGCCCGAGCCGCTTGGTCACCTTCTACCAAATTAAGCAATGCTAAGGCCGCTTTTTTGGCGCTGAATGAGGCCGTTAAGCTCGATGCTAAAAATATAGAAATTCGTTTTTTGAGGCTGAGTTTTGCCCATGGTACTCCCGATTTTTTATCCATGAAAACCTCCATAACGGAAGACAAAAAAATATTTTTGCAAGGAAATATAAAAAGCCATCCTATTGGAGATATCATGCAAAAATTCATGACCAATAGCGGACTTTTTACCGCTGCAGAAAAATCCTCAATAAAATAAAAGTCAATCAAATCAAAGTTGATAAAACAAAAACAGGCATCCAAAGACCTTGAATACCTGTTTTAGTTACATTTTAATTACACCCAAATTCTGGGCTATAAAGCAGTTGATTTAACCGGTGTTTACGATTCAATCGCAGCAATCCCAGGCAATACTTTACCTTCGAAATATTCCAATAGTGCACCGCCTCCGGTACTTACGTAACTCACCTTATTGTCAAATCCAAACTTATAAACTGCAGCGGCGCTATCGCCCCCACCAATTAAACTAAAAGCACCATTCTCCGTAGATTCTGCTACCGCTTCAGCCACCGTTTTTGTACCCGCAGCAAATGCTTCCATCTCAAATACTCCCATTGGACCATTCCACAATATCGTTTTACTAGAATTTAACACGGAAGAAAATGCTGATTGTGCTTTAGGTCCAATATCCAAACCCATCCAGCCATCCGCAATTGCTCCGCTTTCTGCTACTGCTGTGGATGCATCGGCTGCAAATTTATCGGCAATAACGGAATCAACGGGCAAATGAATTTGTACTCCTTTTTCCGCAGCCTTCTTCAAAATATCTAGACAAGTATCCAATCTGTCTTGCTCGCACAAACTATTTCCAATAGTACCACCTTGCGCCTTGAAAAATGTATAAGCCATTCCTCCACCGATCAAAATATGATCCGCTACATTCAATAAATTCTCAACAATCAGAATTTTATCGCTCACTTTTGCACCACCTACAATGGCAGTAAATGGTCGTTGAGGATTTTTCATCACTTGATTGGCGTTTTCAACTTCCTTCGCCATGAGATACCCAAATGCTTTTTTACCTGCAAAAAACTGAGCGATAACCGCTGTTGAAGCATGTGCACGGTGCGCAGTTCCAAAGGCGTCATTTATGTAGAATGTTCCATAGGAAGCCAATCGCTCGCTAAAGCCAATATCCCCTTTTTCTTCTTCTTTATAAAATCTCAAGTTTTCTAACAGAAGCACCTCACCCGCTAACAGTTCAGCCGACAGTTGCTTTGCATCCTCGCCCATGCAATCCGAAGCGAATTTCACGGGTTTTGACAACAACGAACTCAAGTGATTTACCAGGTGCTGCAATGAATACGTTTCGGTTGGACCTTCTTTAGGTCTACCTAAATGACTCATTAAAATCACACTTCCACCATCATTTAATATCTTGTTAATCGTTGGCAATGCTGCTGTAATACGAGAATCATCGGTTATCGAAAAAGTGGAATCCAACGGAACGTTAAAATCCACTCTCACTAATACTTTTTCTCCGGAAAAATTAAAATTATCTACTGTATTCATAACTTTTAATGGGTTTCAAGCAACTAGCTTGCAATAATTTGTTTCTAACTTGCAATTATCTGAATTTAACTCGCAATTATCTGTTTCAACAAGGCCGACATACTCACGCGAGAATCCAATAAACTCTTTAAATCTTCAATTTTCACACGGGTTTGCTCCATAGTATCGCGATCTCTAACGGTTACATCGCCTTGGGACAGGGAATCATGATCAACCGTAATACAGAAGGGTGTACCAATGGCATCCATCCTGCGATAACGTTTACCAATGCTATCTTTATCTTCGATATAAACGTTATAATCCAATCGCAATTGGTTGTAAATAGATTCTGCCAATTCGGGTAAACCATCTTTCTTCACCAACGGTAAAATAGCCGCTTTAACCGGCGCTACAGCCGGATGCAATTTCAACAGAACACGAGTATCTCCATCTACGGTTTCTTCTTGATACGCCTCACACAACGCTAATAAGAACAACCGATCCAGTCCGATGGAAGTCTCCACTACATATGGGATATAACTTTCATTGGTCTCAGGATCGAAATAACGCAATTTTTTACCACTAAATTCTTCGTGCCTACCCAAATCGAAATCCGTACGTGAATGTATACCTTCCACTTCCTTAAATCCAAAGGGGAATTGATATTCGATATCAACCGCAGCATTCGCATAGTGTGCCAATTTAACGTGATCGTGGTATCGGTAATGCAATGGATTAATTCCTAGAGCCGTATGCCATTGCAAACGTTGTTTTTTCCAGGTTTCGTACCATTGAAGTTCGGTACCGGGTTTTACAAAAAACTGCATCTCCATCTGTTCAAACTCTTTCATTCTCATAATAAATTGCCTTGCAACAATTTCATTACGAAATGCTTTACCGGTTTGAGCTATACCAAATGGCAATTTCATTCTACCAGTTTTTTGGACATTCAAGAAATTTACGAAAATCCCCTGCGCCGTTTCGGGTCGCAAATACAATTGATCTTCTCCATTTTCAATCGCGCTCATTTGCGTGCTGTACATCAAATTAAACTGACGTACATCGGTCCAATTTTTTGAGCCGCTGATTGGACAAACAATGCCCTCCTCTTCAATTAAGGATTTTATACTCGCCAAGTCCCCCGATTCTAATCCCTGCTTTAAACGTTCATCGATAGCGTCTATTTTTTGCTGATATTCCACAACTCGTGGATTGGTCTGTCTGTATAATGCTGCGTCAAATGAATCACCAAATCGCTTCGCTGCTTTTTCTATTTCTTTTTCAATTTTTTGACGAATCTTTTCTTGATGATCTTCCAATAAAACATCCGCTCTGTAGCGCTTTTTACTGTCTTTATTATCTATCATCGGGTCATTAAACCCATCTACGTGACCACTTGCCTTCCAAGTCTTAGGATGCATAAAAATGGCCGCCTCAATTCCTACAATATTCTGATTTAACTGCGTCATGGATTTCCACCAATACCGACGCAAATTATTCCTGAGCTCTACCCCGTTTTGACCATAATCATAAACGGCCGCTAATCCACCATAAATATCACTGGATGGAAATACAAAACCATATTCCTTGCAGTGGGAAATAACCTTTTCAAAAATCTCTGAACTCATTCCACCGCAATATTAGAACTTATTCTTCCACATCATACTCTCCACGGGTCGATTTGGTTGACCCGAATATTTAGCATTGGCTTTTGTATTGTATGGCACCAAAATTTCACCCTCCACAGGGAAATAAATCAACTGTCCAATAGGCATACCTGCATACACCCTCACTGGTTTTTTTACTGAAATTTCCAAAGTCCAGTTGCCGCAAAATCCAACATCTCCTTTTCCTGCAGTAGCATGGATATCGATTCCCAATCTACCCGTGGAACTCTTTCCTTCTAAAAACGGAACATGTGCATGAGTTTCTGTATATTCCAACGTTACACCTAAATAAAACACATCCGGTTGCAATACAAAACCATCTTCAGGAATATCGAAATGTTCAATGGTATTGTGTTTTTTAGCATCCAACACTTCATCGGTATAAATGGCCAAATGCTTTCCGAGATGCACATCGTAACTGTTGCTACCTAAACAAGATCTATCGTAAGGCTCTACTTTAATCCTACCGGCTTCAATTTCTTCCAGTATGCGTTTATCGCTGAGAATCATAGCGCAAATATAAGTAGCCACGATTAGGAATACACGCAGCCTACTAAAAATCAGGCCTTTCTAGCTCGAGTTTTGTAAAGTTTGCAATCGCCTAAAAAACATTTGCAAAATCTACCATCAAATTTCATAGCATCTGTATACATTAGATACGATTCAGAAACTAAACACTTCCTAAAAACTACAAGTTTGAAACCGTTCTATTCCCTAATTTTCGGGTATAGGTAAAACTAGGTAAAAACAAGAATTTATTTCCTGGACCTGCAGTGTAAGTGGTTTCAACACCCAAATAATCAAAAACGGGTCGTTCAAATTGATCGCCGTATTCCCAATAAGAAGATACACCGAAACTCCACGCATTGGCCCGAGATTTCAATCCAATTAAACGGAACTGTATGCTTGTAAACAAGGTATTTCGCTTCAACATTTCGTTGTAATTAACCACTGGAGCCGGCACCCATTCTCCCGTTGCAGCCTGTTCAAACGTCATGTATTTCCCTTGTATATTCCGTTCCCTATTATTCAGCCAGACTTCTCCAACCACATAAAAGTTAGAGTTTACTGCCCAAGACGCACCGATATTGGTCATTAAACTACTACCGTCAATCTCGGAAGACGTTAAATACCCTAATCCGATGGTGGCATTTCTAAAATCGTTCCCCAACGTGTAGAGCAATTGCAAGTTATTACCCCATTTCCGATTATCCGATTGAGTAAAAAAACCAAAAACCGTAGTATTGGTAGCGGCTATGGTATGTCCAAAAAGGGATGGTTTTTTATTTAATGGCAGACTCAACTTTGGATTTACATACGCAAAAAATGGAAGGGCATAACCTACTCCAATGGCCACATTGTCCCCAATTCCCATGTAGAAATCGTTAAAAGCTACATTGTAGTTTTGGTAATAAACATGTTGGTTTTTTATCGGTAAGGCCGATTGCATGAATGCATAACGCCAAGAATGGAAATTCGTTACCGAAGGATCTTCGATTCGGCCCAATAATTCCGAAGTTTTAATCAGTTGTGTTTTTAATTCTTCCTTGATCTTTTTAATAACAACGGTATCCTTTTTAGGCTTAAGGGTATCAATACCTAAACCATTAATATCAAATCGATTATATTCTTTAACCAACCCAGAAGCCTGGGAAAATATTAAGGATTTGTTTGGTAAAAAAGTATCATGGGTTGCAGCAGGAATTTCTATTGCATAACCGGTCATGGGATTTAGCATCGAAAGCAAACTGGTTACTGCGGCCAAAATTGGATATTTCCTAAGCGCAAGAATGTGTTTTCTGTCAAGAAGCTTACTGTTTACTCCCATGGATTTTCAGCGGTAAAATTAATGCCAAAATCATGGCTAGCAAAATCGAGTAATTGTCCATAAAATTCCTTGTCTATCGTCACCCACAGAAAGTAGCAAATCAAACTGGGTTGGATCTTTGTCAAATTTCTTGGGATCCAGATCTTCTACAAGACATTTCTTGCCCGAATCCGAAATCCACAATACCGAATTTACCGAATGTGTATGCCCAAATTCCCCAGCAAACTTTTCTCGATGTATGACCTTGATTAATTGGACGGTAGCAGGTGATTCCGATTCCATTTCCCACTGCCACAATTTGATGGATTTATCCATGGATCCCGTAGCAACCCACGGCAAATCGGAATGTTTAGTTAACCCGTGGATGGTGCCTAAATGCGCAGGGATGGCGGATTTTAACTGTGAATCCTGAAACAATCGCAGGTGCGCATCTCTGCCTACGGAAATGAGAGTCCGGTTATTTATTGCACAAACGCCGAAGACGGAGGGTTCGTTGGCTAGATGGTTCGATACCTTCAATTTCCTAACTGCCATTGATCCCATCGTTGGCAATGGGTAAACGTTGGAATGAGCAGAATCTTCATTGAGGTCACTTCTGGGTACTGCTTCTGTTAACTTATTGTCTTCCGTAGCGATATTAATAGAATCTTCAATTTCCAAATAATAGATATGGGCATCGCTGCATCCGATCCAGGCTAAATCCTCCGTGGTTTCCATACATCGAAGACTTTTCGTGCTGAGGGGAATTTTTTCAATCAAACAGAAATCTTTATCGAAAATCGCCAATTGTCCGGATCCCGTTCCTACCCACAATAAATTCTTCCACCATCGAACAAAATAAATGGATTGCGCATCCACGTCTAAAGCCTGGGGGGACTGCCCTGGTGTTAAGCGATACAAATTTCCCTTTTGTGTACCCGCCAACAGGGTATCCTTGTTCAGCATCAGCATACAAAAAATAGGCTCTGGAATACTCGCCCACAATTTGCCCAGGGGTTCAGGAGATTTCGCTAATTGCTCCCATGTCCAACAAACTATCGCCCCGTCTCCACCTGCCGTAAATAAGCCTATTTGCGCTTCTATGGCACAATAAATTCCTTGTTTGTGCCCCAATAACTGCTTATACAATTCCACGTGTATCTTTGTAGAACTATGCCGCAGTTGCCTTCCGTCGTTCTGCCCAATGGTATTATCGTCTATGTTTGGCATATTACCGAATCGCAGGAATTGTTGCTGCAAATGTACGAAGAATGCCACCCACCCCAACGTAAATCTGCCTCCGAGGCCAAGGAGATAACGGATTCGGACGCGCTTACCGTTTCGCCACACCATAAACACTTTTTGGCTTCTCGATTATTGCTAAAATCGGTATTCGGCAACCACCGAATGGGTAGATCTGAAGATGGGAAACCCCATTTAGAGTACATTGAGCATGCTGATATTCATACCAATAATACACACATCAATTACAGCCATGCCGATAATTGGGTAGTTCTAGCTTGTCATCCAGAATTAAAGGTAGGTATCGACATAGAATCTCCACGTGAACAATTACACCGTATTTACCGAAGATTTTGTTCCGAAAAAGAAACCCAGTGGATGGGAGAAAATCCGAGCACCTTACAATTGCAAAAAGCCTGGTGTGCGAAAGAAGCTTTATACAAAGCAATTGGTAAAAAGGGCACCGATTTTCGGGATCAGCTTTATTTGCATTCCATGCATGAAATGGAATCAGAAATGAATGCGACGATACTTTTAAACACGGAAAAATCGGAATTATCCAAAAATTCTTTAAATGGGTTAAATCCCTCCCGCAACCCGATACAAACTACCGTTTATTTTTTTCCTTTGGAATCCATGATGGTTGCGGCCGTCACGTTAGAAAATTAAAAGAATTATTCCTCTTTCGGGGCTAATTTTAGCGAAAAACTGAAACTGGATCCGGCTCCTTCGGTACTAATCAAGCCGATGGTTTCGTTGTGTGCCTCAACAATGTGTTTGCAGATACTCAGCCCTAATCCGCTACCACCTGTGGCTCTATTACGATGTTTATCAACTCGATAAAACCGTTCGAAAATCCTTCCCTGATGCTCCGATGGAATTCCAATTCCGTTATCTGCTACTTCTATTATCACCTTTTCCAATGTGCTACTAAGCCTAATTCGAGTATTTCCGTCTTGTTTTCCATATCGAATTGAATTATAGACCAAATTAGTTAAGACCTGAGCAATTCTTGGTCTGTCGGCCATAACTACATACCCCTCCCCCATTGCAGCAATCACTTGAACGGAGATGTTTTTTTCTTTTGCTTGGAGCTCCATGCTCTCGGCAATTTCATGGCATAAATTCAACAAATCAAACTCATCCATATTTAACGTTAAGAATCCGCTTTCGTACTTGGTTATGGTGTCTAAATCACTAACAATTTGAGCCAGTCTTGCCGAGTTTTTGCTGGCTTTTGACAAAAATGTTTGCAACGTTTCACGATCAATTTCGGGGTCGTCTAAGACAGCATCGATATACCCTTGAATCGCAAAAATGGGAGTTTTCAATTCGTGCGCTACGTTACCGATATAATCTCTACGGTAATTTTCCAGTTTGTTCAATCGATCCATCTCTTGCCTGCGCTGTTGAATCAAGGAAATAAAGGCCTCGCGAGTATCCTTAGGTTCTTGGGATTTATTGCCAGAAATACCCGCATCTTCTAATTCTTCGCTTGGCGCCGTAATGATATCGGTTAAATTATGCAACAATTCTTGCTCTCTTCGATACCAAAGCAAACTCACAATTACGATGGCCAATAGCAATAAAAAAACAACTACGGTTAACCATTTTGCGGATAATTGTATAGCCAAGAAGGTTGAACTACAGGTTTGGATGTTTATGTTGTTTGCTATGGATTTAACAGCGATCATATTGGTACATTTTTATACAGTGAAATTTTGGGATGAAGAAACAAAGGTGGGGGTACTCTCTAACATTATCATTAATAAATGATTTATACAATGTTAACAAGCAAAGATTAACCTTTTGTATTTATTGCAAAAATCAATGCGCATTTTTATTTTGTGTTTGTTGAAATAGACAATTTTTGCAAATACAGGTTTACAAATTGTGCAAACTGCGGTAAGTTTCAAAGTTAACTTTGTAAACTATGCAATGGCCAGATTATAATGAGGACAATTTACATTCATCGGGTTCTGGGGATATTCCCCCGTTTTTGGATGGCTTAAATCCTCCGCAACAACAGGCGGTATTACAAACTGACGGGCCAGTTATGATTATTGCCGGTGCCGGATCTGGCAAAACGCGCGTAATTACCTATCGAATAGCCTGGCTGTTGCAACGCGGGGTAGATGCCTTCCAAATACTATCGCTCACCTTTACCAATAAAGCGGCACGCGAAATGCGAAATCGAATTGAATCTGTGGCCGGCGGACAGGCAAAAAATCTATGGATGGGGACTTTTCACTCCATTTTCGCCCGTGTATTAAGACAAGAAGCAGAGAGAATTGGATATCCTTCTAATTTTACTATTTACGATTCTGAAGATAGTAAAAGCCTACTTAAAACCATTATCAAAGAAATGAATTTAGACGATAAAGTCTACAAACCGGGGATGGTATTAGGCAGAATTTCCATGGCGAAAAACAATCTCTTAGAAGCCCATCATTACAAAGAAAAAGATGAATTAGTGGCCCAAGACACGGCAGCTTCTAGGCCTAAATTTGCTGAGATTTTTAGTGAATATACGAAACGATGTTTCCGTGCTGGAGCCATGGATTTCGACGATATTCTTTTAAACACCTACAAATTGCTTAACAATCACTTAGATGTTTGTAATAAATGGCAGCATAAGTTCAAATACATCATGGTGGATGAGTACCAAGACACCAACCACGTTCAGTACATGATAACAAAGAAATTAGCTGCTGTATATCAGAACTTATGTGTTGTAGGCGATGATGCGCAAAGTATTTATGCATTCCGTGGTGCCAACATTCAGAATATTTTAAATTTCGAACGCGACTATCCCGAGGTTAAAATTTATAAATTAGAGCAAAATTATCGTTCAACAAAAACTATTGTTCATGCCGCTACATCGGTAATAAAAAACAACAAAAAACAACTTGAAAAAGAAGTATGGACAGCCAACGAGGACGGGGATAAAATCAAATTGGTTCATAATTCTACCGAAGGTGAAGAAGCGAAACGGGTGGCTGATTTCATTACGGATATCAAGTTAAGGGAACATTTTCCTAACAAAGCATTTGCAATTTTATACCGCACAAATTCGCAGAGTAGAGCATTTGAAGAGGCATTACGCAGACAAGGTATCGATTATAAAATTTACGGTGGGATGAGTTTTTACCAACGTAAAGAGGTAAAAGACTTGTTGGCGTATTTGAGGTTAACGGTGAATCCTACCGATGAAGAAGCATTGAAACGGATTATAAACTACCCAGCGAGAGCCATTGGTGATACAACATTAAATCGGTTAATTTTATTAAGTTCTCAGCACGGAGTCCCCCTTTGGGAGGTTATCAAATCGGCCAAACATTTCCCAGATTTGGGCAGCGCCATCGGCAAATTGGAAAATTTTGCACTCATGATGCAGAGTTTCATGACCATGCTAGACGATCATAACGCCTATGACTTGGCCATGCATGTTGCAAAACAAACCGGATTAATGCGATTGTTGTATGACGACAAATCCGTAGAAGGAGTTTCTCGTTATGAAAACATTACGGAATTACTCAATGGTATTCAACAATTTACAGAAGACGACGAAAGCGAGAAAGAAAAGACCTTGCCCAATTTTTTGGAAGAAGTTGCACTGTATACAGACGATGAGAAATCCAAAGATCCAGATCGAGACATGGTTTCATTGATGACTATTCATGCATCGAAAGGATTGGAATTTCCCGCGGTATTCATCGTTGGTTTGGAAGAAAATTTATTTCCATCTCAATTATCCCTGCACTCTCGGGCAGAATTGGAAGAAGAAAGAAGATTATTTTATGTAGCAATTACCCGGGCCGAACAAAAGTTATTTTTGAGTTATGCCACGTCGCGTTTTAAATATGGAAGTTTGATTCCTTGCGAACCTTCTCGATTTGTGGAAGAGATTGACGCAAAATACTTGGATATGCAATTTGCTACACGAAAACCAAGCGCAGGTGATGGTTGGGATGTATTGATGGACAGACAAAGTCAACGCGGGGAATCCAGCGGCTACTTACAACGAAGCAGCGGAGGATTTCAACGACCTGGAAGTGCAAAAACACCCGGTAAAACGGGAGATCAACCTACAAAAGCGAGCAGTTTAATCCCCCCTAAAAAACCGTTAATGGCGTCGGTTCCACCGGCAGATCCAAACTTTGTTGAGGGCGATTTAACAGGACTAAAAGTAGGGGATCGAGTTCAACACCAACGATTTGGAATAGGCCTGGTTTCGGCTATGGAAGGTGATGCAATTTCTGGAAAAGCAACAGTTAACTTTGAGCAAGTAGGCGAAAAAACCTTGGTACTAAAATTCGCTAAAATGCGTATTTTATAATCTTGGATCGATTGATTACAGTTTTTGCAAATTTTGCATTAATTGTTGGCCATCGGCCAACGCTACCACCACTTTGTACAAACCTGCAGGTAAATCCGTGACAGGTATTAACGTTTCTGTATCCGAGTTGATTATCACCTTGGGTAGGATTAATCGACCTAAATCATCTACCAAATAAACCTTGGCAATTTTACCTTCGCGTACAGTCAAATTCACTGTCTCCTCACAACTTGGATTCGGGTACAATTTAACTGTATTTTGTTTGGTAAACCTTTTCGCGGAATTTGGAGTTTTACTTGGAAGCATCGGATAGAAAAATTCAGCAATTTCTTCGACTGCATTCAAAAAATCCTGACCTTTATTCCCTAGACCCGGCCAGGCATGATCGCCCTTATTTAAAATCATGGTATCATAATTTATCCCAACTGAATCCAAACGAGGAAATATTTTGCCCGTACCACACAGGGTTAAAACCATGGGATTATTGAGCGCAGGTGCACAGTTATAACTCACTGTTCCGTCATTGGTTGCGTGGCCCAACCAAACCGGTTGATCATTTTCACTAGCATACGAGGTTTTATACAAAGCTCCCGCCATACTATAGATTGCCTTGATATTGCAAGCATACCCGAGGTTCCCTGCATCTCCGTCCAAGGTTTTAATGCTATTCTTTAGAATTTGAAGCAATTTGCTATCGATTTCCGATTCCGAATCAACCCATGCCGTATGCAACGCTGAAACAGCTCCCGCCGAATAACCACCAATAAAGACTGAATTTGTATCAATTTTATAGGTGTTGGAGGTTTTCGCATCCTTGCCAAAGAATCGAATTGCTGATTTCACATCGGCCATGGATTTTAGCACGGCTTCCAACTGAACATCCTGATTTAGGAGGAACAACAAGGCATTTGCCAGACGGTAATTTACGGAAACAGCAACGTATCCTTTCTTCGCAAAATGGGTACAAAAATCGATGCAATCCTGGGTTGATTTATCACCGGCGTAAAAAGCCCCTCCGTGAATATAAAGTATTAATGGTCTACTTGTTGCGGTATCATTCTTGGGTTGGTACACATCCATTTTATGGGCTGCATCCGAAAAAACATCGGAATAGTTTACTGTACTGATATCCACATCCGAAAAAACAGCATCTATATAGCGTGTGTTTTGTGCAAGTAATGCATTGGAAAACAGACTAACTATTAGATACAGCATTAATTTCAACCGATTTACTATCATGGTGTTATTGTTGTTTTGAGCAATTAACCATTTTTTCCGATTTTAAACAAATAATTTATTGATATTTATTATATTTGCGCCCCCGTTAGGAGAAACGGGGATTAAAATTAATTAATAATGGCAACAAAAATTAGATTGCAAAGACACGGCAGAAAGAAGAGAGCCTTCTTTCACATTGTGGTGGCGGATTCGCGTGCTCCGAGGGATGGCCGATTTATCGAGAAACTCGGTACTTACAACCCGATCACCAATCCAGCAACCATCGATTTAAACCTTGACCTAGCGGTTAAGTGGTTATTAAATGGTGCTCAACCAACCGATACCGCTGCAGCGATATTGGCTTACAAAGGCGCAAAGTACAAAAAGCACCTTCAAGTGGGCGTAATCAAGGGTAGCATTACTCAAGAGGAAGCCGACAAGAAGTTTGCTGCTTTCATGGAAGAAAAAACCAACAAAGTTGAAAGCAAAAAATCTTCTTTGGCTGATGCGGCGAGCAAGGCAAAATCAGATGCTTTGAAAGCAGAGGTTAAAAAGAAAGAGGACATCGCTGCGAAAATTTTAGCAAAAACCAGCGAATTAGCAGCTGCTGCCGAAGCAGATGCCGCTGAGGCTAGCGAAGAAAGTGCAACCGAAGAAACTACCGAAGGTAGCGAAGAGGCTGCAACTTCTGAAGATGCACCTGCTGAAAGCGCAGAATAACCCAAAACCATGCAATCGCAATTGTTGCCACCACCATTAAAGGTTGTTGGATACATCAGCGGCAAACATGGATTTCAAGGGAATATTCAGATTCACTATTTACCGGGCTTTTCCAAAGCTCAAATAAAAAAAGGGAACTACCTGTTTGTTGTAATCAACGGAAAAGGGGTTCCCTTTCTCATTCAAGACATTTCCAAATTAGGGGATATCTTATCGCTTCAATTTATAGATAGCGAGCAATCGGCAAAATCAATCATCGGATGCGAAATTGCCGTTTCGGCCCACGAATTAAAATCAAAAACTTCCAAAAAAGCTCTACAAGAAGACGCTTCGTTGTTGGGATTGATGGGGTGGTCTGTTTGGGATAAATCGGCTGGCGATATTGGAACCATCGAAGAAATCCAAGAATTACCTCAAGGCTTTATTCTCACCGTACAGAACGAAAAAGAGAGTTTTTTAATTCCATTGGTTGAAGAATGGATTACAAGCATTGACGAATCCCAACAAAGAATCTCCATGGAATTACCGGAGGGCTTGTTGGGGATAAATCAATAAACCTAGACTGTTAGAATCTTTTTACTGCGATTTTATCAAAATCGAGAAATGCTCATTCTCAGGTATCATCCTTTAAAAAAATTATTCCCCCTCAAGTAAATCGGGTCTTAGTTTTTGGGTTCGTTCCAGAGATTGCTCGTGACGCCAGATGGCTACTTTGGGATGGTCGCCTGAGGTAAGTACCTCAGGAACCTTAAGACCTTTAAATTCGGCAGGTCTAGTGTATAAAGGAGGCGCAAGCAATCCATCTTGAAACGAATCGCTCAAAGCACTTTCTTCATCGCCTAAAACTCCCGGGAGTAAGCGAACAATGGAGTCTACCAATGCCGCTGCAGCAATCTCCCCTCCACTTAGAACAAAATCGCCCAAAGAAATCTCTAAATCCACGTATAAATCGCGAATTCGTTGATCAATACCTTTATAATGACCACATATAATGATTAAATTTCCTCCGATACTTAAGCGATTCGAAAGACTTTGATCTAAGGTCTTTCCATCGGGGGTCATATAAATAATATGCTGATATTCACGCTCCGATTTAAGTTGCTCAATTACATTGCTGAGTGGTTCGGCCATTAAAACCATACCGGCTCCGCCACCAAATGGATAATCATCAATTTGTCTGTATTTCCCAATGCCGAACTCATGCAGATTATGAATTTGAATTTCTGCGAGTCCTTTATCGCACGCGCGCTTTGGAATACTATAACCAATTAACCCTTGCAACAAATCAGGAACTGCTGTAATAATATCAAACCGCATGGCGCAAAGATACCGCAGAAAATTAAACGTTTAATTGCAGCGTTAAATTTGGAAGTAGAAGCGGAAGCATCGAATTTTGAAGCATGAATCTACAACTTCGCAGGCCGTTGGTGATTTTCGATTTAGAAACCACCGGTATTAGCGTATCCCGCGATCGAATTATTGAAATATGCCTATTAAAAGTTTATCCAGACGGTCGTGAAGAAATTCGAACCTATCGTGTTAATCCCGAAAGACCAATCCCCGCCGAAGCTTCTGCTGTGCATGGAATTTATGATGCCGATGTAGCCGACAAGCCAACGTTCAAAGAATTAGCACCGGAAGTTCACGAGTTCATTAAGGATAGCGATTTTGGAGGATTTAATTCCAATAAGTTTGATTTCCCCATGTTGGTTGAAGAATTTTACCGAGTAGGTGTTGCATTTGAAATTCAAAAACGAAAGTTTGTTGATGCTCAACGCATTTTCCATCAAAAAGAACCAAGAAATCTAAAAGCTGCATTGAAGTTTTACTGCGATATGGATTTAGAGAATGCACATTCCGCAGAAGCAGATACGGTTGCAACTTGGCAAATTATAAAAGCACAATTGGAACGCTACCCAGATATTCCCAAAGATTTAGATGCTTTGCACGAACAATTTGGTCAAAGTAACTTGGCGGATCTCGCTGGTAGATTTATTGTTGATCCCGCCGGTGTAGTAGTCTTTAACTTCGGGAAACATCGCGGAAAACCTGTAAAAGACGTACTCAAAAATGAACCTTCCTATTATAATTGGATGATGGACGGAGATTTCCCCCAAGACACCAAAAACGTGCTAACCCGAATACGGCTGGCCATGCGTGAAGGACAATAAATCAATAGCAAACTGTACCCAATAACGATTAAATTATTTCTATGTCGGCAAAAAAACGCAATAATCACCTCCATGAAGAGGAAGAAATGTGGAGTATTGATAACGCAAGTGGTATGTCGTTGGACGATTTTATTGCAAAGCATGGCGGTAAGACTATTGGTGAATCCTTGGCCGAACAGGCTAGAAAAGCGGAAATGTTAGCTGCTGGCGAAGACGATTGGGAAGACGAAAATTATGATGAATTTGGGGACGAAGATTTATCCGATGAGAATTGGGAAGAAGAAGAATTCACTCTAGATGATTGGAGGAAAGAACAAGAAACCAAAGCCAAACTAGCCAATTCTAAGGCGCAAGACTTAGCGGACATATCCAACGGAAAAAGGGCAAGTAACAATCCAAACAATCCTTCAGATTCAGCCCAATATTCTCAGTCGTTTGAAAAAAGAAAAAAAACGGAACCCATTTCTATCATTGCTGAAACTGAAAATTGGGTAGCTGTGAATAAACCACCCTACGTACCATCCTTACCTGAACGTGGAAAATATACGGCTGAAAGTGTTATGGAGTGGGCTAGGAAACGATGGCCTGACTCCACATTATGCCATAGAATTGATAGAGAAACAAGCGGTATTTTACTGATAGCCAAACACTTAGAAGCGTTTAGACATTTTGCTCAACAGTTTGAACACCGAAAAGTGAAAAAGACCTATCACGCTATAGCAAATCACCAATTACACTTTAAAGACTTCTGGGTAGATCTACCCATATTTGCAGAGCAAGTAGGTAAAATTAGAATTGATCGTAGTCACGGAAAACCGGCTCAAACTAGATTTAATACTTTATCTATATTCCGGCATTTCACCTTATTAGAATGCGAGCCAAAAACGGGAAGACTGCATCAAATCCGAGTTCACTTGCAATCTCAAAATGCAAGTATTGCTGGCGACATTTTATATAAATCCGAAATACCGTATTTATCGAAAATAAAAAAGAAGCTCCACGGTGAAGACACCCCTCTAATTCAACGATTTGCATTGCATGCGCGTGAATTAGAATTATTGGATCTGGACCAAACTCCTTTGAAAATTATTGCAGATTATCCAAAGGATTTCGCTGTTTTTCTCAAGTTATTGAACAAATACGATAATTGATTTCTCCCAAATTGGCTTAATAATCCAGTGAAGATTTCATTTCTGAGTTGTGCGTTGCAGATAAACCGTTTTATATAAATGCAAGTTCCCAAAAGTAGCGAATTACGAAATCTAACTGCCAAACACGCTGGCGGAATGAAAAAGAAATTGCGCAAGTTAAAACAACGACCTCCAAAAAATCTGGATGAAACCTTTGAGGCCTTGCACGAAGAAGCATTTGAACAAATAAGTTGCTTAGACTGTGCAAATTGTTGTAAGACAACATCCCCCATGGTTTTCGAAAAAGACATTGAGCGGTTAGCGCAACGCCTAAAAATTAAACCAGGAGAATTTGTTGAGCGCTATTTGTTTTTGGATACGGATGGAATATACGCCATGAAATCAACTCCTTGCCCTTTTTTAGGTGAGGATAATTATTGTTCCGTTTACGATGACAGGCCCAAAGCTTGTAGGGAATTCCCGCACACCAATCATCGAAAAATGCATACGGTTTTACATTTAGCCGAAAAAAACATTGAAATCTGTCCGGCAGTTTATGCCATCGTCCAAAAAATCAACGCTTAATCCTTAACGGAATCCGATAAATTCCATCTTACATTGACCTATATCGGGTTATATTTGCGTTTCTTTTCAAAGCTGAAATGCAACACATTCGTAACTTCTGTATTATCGCACACATCGACCACGGGAAAAGCACACTAGCTGATCGTCTGTTGGAATATACCAAAACTGTTTCTGCCAGGGATCTTCAAAATCAGGTTTTGGATGATATGGATTTAGAACGTGAACGTGGTATTACGATTAAAAGTCATGCAATTCAAATGAATTACGAATTGGATGGCCAACAATACGTATTAAACTTAATTGATACACCAGGCCACGTTGACTTTAGTTACGAAGTAAGTAGAAGTATCGCAGCTTGTGAGGGGGCATTGCTCATCGTTGATTCGAGCCAAGGAATTGAAGCTCAAACTATTAGCAACTTGTTCATGGCTTTAGAACACGATTTGGAAATTATTCCCGTGTTAAACAAAATAGATTTGCCGGGGTCTATGCCTGAAGAAGTCAAAGACGAGATTGTAGATTTATTAGGATGTGATAGGGAAGGTATAATTCCTGCATCTGGGAAAACTGGATTGGGGGTATACGATATTTTACGAGCTATCATCGAACGTATTCCTCCACCAAAAGGGGATCCAGACAAACCGTTGAAAGCGTTGATTTTTGATTCCGTTTTCAACCCATTCCGTGGAATCATTGCATACTACCGTGTAATGGACGGTGTATTAAAGACCAACCAGCATGTAAAATTCATGTATTCCGGGGCAGATTACCATGCAGACGAAATTGGTATATTAAAGTTGGATTTAAATCCTAGAAAAGAGATTAAAGCCGGTGATGTAGGGTACATTATTTCTGGAATTAAAGATGCACGTGAAGTAAAAGTTGGAGATACGATTACCGATTTTGCAAATCCATCTCAAGATTCAATCCAAGGATTTGAAGATGTTAAACCCATGGTTTTTGCGGGGCTCTACCCAGTAGATACTGAGGATTATGAAGAATTGCGCGAAGCAATGGGTAAACTTCAACTAAACGATGCCTCTATTGTATTTGAACCAGAAAGTTCGGCCGCACTGGGTTTTGGATTCCGATGTGGATTCTTGGGTATGCTGCACTTGGAAATCATCCAAGAGCGATTGGAACGAGAATTCAACATGACTGTTATTACCACCGTTCCAAACGTAAGTTATATTGCATACTCAATGAAGGGGGAGGTTATACCAGTAAACAATCCATCGGACTTACCCCCACCTGAAAAAATAGATTACGTTGAAGAACCGTATATTAAAGCGTCTGTAATTACAAAGGCAGATTATGTTGGACCCGTGATGAGTTTGTGTTTGGATAAACGTGGGATTTTAATGAACCAAGTATATCTAACTTCGGACCGTGTTGAACTGGTTTTTGAAATGCCGTTGGCGGAAATTGTATTTGATTTTTACGATCGATTAAAAACCATTTCCAAAGGATATGCAAGTTTCGATTATCACCCCATCGGATACAAAGAAAGCAAATTGGTGAAAATGGATATCTTGTTGAATGCGAAGCAAGTAGATGCTTTGAGTGCAATAATTCATAAAGACAATGCTTTTGACTTAGGAAAGAAAATCTGCAAGAAATTAAAAGATTTAATTCCTAAACAACAATTTGAGATTGCTATTCAAGCAGGTGTAGGTGCTAAAATCATTGCTCGTGAGACTATCAGTGCGTTGAGAAAAGATGTAACGGCTAAATGTTATGGTGGTGATATTTCCCGTAAGCGAAAATTATTAGAAAAGCAAAAAGCTGGTAAAAAACGCATGCGCTCCGTGGGCAATGTCGATATTCCCCAAAGTGCCTTTATGGCGGTACTAAAGCTAAACGATTAAGCTAACTTTGGTAGGAGTATGAAATATTCCTACCTGAATACAGATCTTACTGAAGAAGATATTGCCTTGCTGCAGTTGTCGCTTTGCGACGGCATTGGCCCCAAATTATCCTATCAATTATTAGAACATTTTGGCGGAGCCTCGGAGATTTTCAAAATTGCCAAGAAACTTTATGGGGCAATGCCTAGTAGTTTATCTGGGCTAGGCCCAGATAAACTACTCCAACTGCAGCACGGCGCATCCTTCACCGAAGCCGTCGACCTTCTAAAAATTCACCAAAAACTCCGCATCAACATGGTGAACATCCATCAGCCGAATTACCCCTATCGTATTAAAGAACACCATGGAGCGCCCCTGGTATTGTTTTACTTGGGATCACCCCAGTGGAACCAAACGCATTCTATCGCCGTAGTTGGAACAAGGAAACCTACCCAACGCGGACTTTCTATAACCCAAGAAATACTCACAAACCTATCTGCATCCATTTCCGCGCCTTGGATGTCCGTCAGTGGCTTAGCCCTTGGCATTGATGCTATTTCTCATAAAACTGCTGTTCAATTAAATATTCCAAATTTTGGAATTGTCGCGCACGGATTGGAGCAAATTTATCCAAGACACCATTACCGACTAACCCAAGAAATGATTGAACAAGGTGGAGCCGTAATCTCTGAACATCCCGCCTATACTAAAATGCATCCCAATCTATTTCCGCGAAGGAACCGACTGATTGCCGCTCTTTGCGATGCTTTAGTAATCATCGAAAGTGGCACTACCGGCGGCAGTATGGTTACCGCCGGAATCGCGTGCCATTTAAGCAAGGAAGTTTTCGCTATTCCTGGACATCCCAAAGACGCTAATAGTGTAGGATGTAATTCATTAATTCAAGAATGCATGGCCAACCTTTGTACATCAGCAGACGATATAATCAATAAAATGAATTGGAAAAAACAAACCAATTCCATTCCTGCTTTAATTAATAAATCATCTTCAACCGTAGCTTATAGCTCACAAGAAATTCAAAAATATCCATCTAAAACCAAGGATATGGTGCAACATCCTCCTACAGAGGAACCAAACAAAGAAACCCCAGTATTCATCCCCAATGAAACACATTGCGCAAATCCTGACCTGGCCCACCTTCTCCCTCAACAGCTTAAAACAAACTCTCTACCAACACTCACAAAACCACAGCTTCAAGTCCTAGAAATAATTGAGTCCGGTAAATCTCGAATGCAAGATCTAACCACCGCCCTACCCTATTGGTCTACCGCCGAATTGATTTCCGTGATTGGCCAACTTCAAATAAATGGTATAATCGTCCGCGAAAATTCCCAGCAATTCAAACGAGTTTAGGAAAACTACTTCTTCTTACCCTTGGCATTCGCCGCAGCGCGCTGTTGAGACATTTTCATTGCCTCCTCCATACGCTGTTGAAACTTAGATTTAGTTACTGGCTTTTTGCGGTTTTCGGCGATCTGAGCATGCAACTTGGTATCGTCAACCGTTCTGCGAATAACCCACTGCTGTCCGAAAGTAATCATATTACTTACAAAGTAGTACCATGTTAAACCACTCGCATAATCATTCAAAACTCCTAAGAAAATAATCGGCATGATATATCCTATATATTTCATCTGACCCGTTACTCCCGAAATCTGGTTGTTTAGATGCGTGTAAATCAACGTAGAAACCGTCATCAATATCGTAAAGAAACTCACATGGTCTCCATAAAATGGAATGTTAAATCCTAAACTTGGACCATCGTATTGACTTAAATCCATAGCCCACAAGAATGATTTTTGTCTTAACTCAAATGCATTGGGAAAAAACTGGAACATCGCAAACAAAATGGGCAACTGAAGTAACATAGGAACACAACCACTCAATGGTGATACTCCAGCTTTACGATATAATGCCATGTTTTCCGACTGCATTTTTTGCATATCATTACCATGCTTTTCCTTAATCTCATCCAATTCAGGCTTCAAAATTCTCATTTTGGCGGTTGAGATGTACGACTTATATACTAAAGGCAGTAACGCCGTCTTGATAATTACCGTTAACAACAGAATAATGATTCCCATCGAACCGATAATACCATCCAATGCATGGAAAACAGGTACCACCACATATCGGTTTACCCATCCAAAAATCCCCCAACCCATTGGAATAATACGCTGTAATTGATGATTTTCTACACCCAATTTTGCATCCTGCATTGTATAATACTGGTTTGGACCAAAATAATAGGATAAATCGTAAACCTTTTCAGACTCGCGCTCATAGTCCAAATACAATTCCGCAGACATCGATTTAATTTTTCCGGTTTCCAATTGGCGATTTTCAGGTATGGCAGTCCACCCTAACTTAGCATCGGTGGAAAAACCATCTTTTGCCAACATCACCGAAGTAAAGTACTGCTGCTTAAACGCTACCCACTGAACTTTATTCTTTAAAACCTCTTCACCTTCGGACGCTTCAGATAATTTATCAGGATCTTCTCCTACTAATTTATAGGCAACGGTAGAGTTTTGGTTTTCCCATTTGAAATCGCGCTCTTGCTTGTGTAATTGAGCATTCCATGCCAAACGAACTCCAGAGTTTCTTGCCTTTACTAATTTATCTACTCCTACCAATTTGAGTTGAGAATAAACCTCAAATCCTTCTGGATCAAGTCGATACGTCAAATCAATATGCTGCATTGAGTCTCCCAAACGCAATCGAACCATACTGGCAGATTGTTCTTCCACTTTCCAAACAAAATCCGAAGACTTCAGCGGACCATTGGAAGTAAACAGTTCAAAAAACCAACGATTCGAATTGGGTTCCAACAATTCTAATTTAGAACTATCAGAACGTTTGTAATTATTCAACGTAACTCTACCGATTCCAGCACCACGGGTTTGAATCCCTAAGGTGATTTCTTTATTGGCAATGTTAACTTCCTTATTTTCACCAGAAATTTGTTGCGCAAATGACCCGATGGATCCAACCAATGTAGAATCTAAAAGTGCTGATTCTTTTACAGAATTGGAGTTAGCTTCTTTTCCCGTTTCGGTTTTCTTTTGTTCTGCTTCCGCCGCATTCTGTTTAACTAATGCAATACTATCTTGTTGCGCTTGGGCTTTCAATTCAGCATCCGTAGGAGCTGTATACCAATAATAACCCGTTAGAATTAGAAAAATAAGCGAAAAGCCAATAATTGAATTACGATCCATAAAGTGCGCGAAGTTACAGAAAATATAGTAGCAAATGAATGCTTTTAGCGTTGGATTTCAAGGTTTAATCGCAATTTATTTAAGGATTTTCACGGGTAAGAAGAATTTAATTCTCTAACCTTTAAATATTTATTCAAAGTCCTTTGGAGATGGCCGATAGATAGTGTATTTTTGCAACCCGAAATAACACGATGGCCAACTTAGGTAAAATTTCACAAATCATTGGTCCTGTGGTGGATGTAAGCTTTAACGAACCCGGGTCCAAACTACCAAAAATTTACAATTCCCTTCATGTTAAGAAGGACAACAACCAATCGCTTGTACTTGAAGTGCAACAGCACTTAGGCGAAAACATTGTACGCACCATTGCGATGGACGGTACCGATGGATTACGCCGAGGAATGGAAGTTGTAGATACTGGTGATGCGATCCGCATGCCTATCGGCGAAGAAATTCGCGGTAGATTGTTAAACGTTGTAGGCGAAGCAATTGACGGTATGTCAACTTTATCCACAGACAACGGAAGATCTATCCACCAGCCAGCACCAACATTCGACAATCTGTCAACCTCAACCGAACCTTTGTATACAGGTATTAAGGTAATCGATTTATTAGAACCTTATGCAAAAGGTGGTAAAATTGGATTGTTCGGTGGTGCCGGTGTAGGTAAAACTGTATTAATCATGGAATTAATCAACAACATCGCAAAAGCTTACAGCGGTATGTCTGTATTTGCGGGTGTTGGAGAAAGAACCCGTGAAGGAAACGATTTATTGCGCGAGATGATTGAATCTGGCGTTATTAAATATGGTGAAAAATTCGTTCATAGCATGGAACAAGGTGGTTGGGATTTAGCAGCTGTTGATATGGAAGAATTAAGAAAATCACAAGCAACCCTTGTATTTGGACAGATGAATGAACCTCCAGGAGCACGTGCTCGTGTAGCCTTGAGCGGTTTATCTGTTGCAGAATATTTCCGAGATGGTGATGGCACCGGTGCAGGAAAAGACATCCTTTTCTTTATCGATAATATCTTCCGTTTCACTCAGGCAGGTTCTGAAGTATCGGCTTTGTTAGGTCGTATGCCATCTGCCGTAGGTTATCAGCCTACCTTAGCTACCGAAATGGGTGTGATGCAGGAGCGTATTACTTCTACTACGCGCGGATCTATTACTTCTGTACAGGCGGTATATGTGCCAGCGGACGACTTAACCGACCCAGCTCCTGCTACAACGTTTGCCCACTTAGACGCAACTACGGTATTGAGCAGAAAAATTGCAGAATTAGGTATATATCCTGCAGTGGATCCTTTGGACTCCACCAGTAGAATTTTACGTGAAGAAATTTTGGGTAAAGAACATTATGGCTGTGCTCAACGCGTTAAGCAATTGTTACAACGTTACAAAGAACTCCAAGATATTATTGCCATCTTAGGTATGGATGAATTGAGTGAAGAAGATAAATTAGTTGTACACAGAGCACGTCGAGTTCAGCGTTTCTTATCTCAACCTTTCCACGTAGCTGAACAGTTTACTGGTATACCCGGAGTATTGGTTGATATCAAAGAAACCATCAAAGGATTTAACATGATCATGAATGGTGAAGTTGATGAATACCCAGAAGCTGCCTTTAACTTAGTAGGTAACATCGAAGATGCTATCGAAAAAGGTAAGAAAATGTTAGAAGAAGCTGCTGCCTAATCGTATAATCTCCTTTAGATGCAAGTTGAAATTTTAACACCAGACACTACCCTGTTTTCAGGAGAAGCAACCTTGGTTACCCTTCCAGGGACCAACGGTAGCTTTCAGATCATGACAAACCACGCTCCTATAATTGCCAATTTAAAAGCAGGCAAATTAGAGATTAAAGGAAAAGAAACTACAGAAACCTTCGACATCAATGGAGGCTTGGTTGAAGTGGTTTCTAATAAAGTGATCGTTCTGGTTTAACTAAATAACAATCCCTCTACAAGCCGGTTTGGAATTCCAAACCGGCTTTTTTTATTCCTTTGCACAAAATCAGCCTATCTTTCGTCTGTGTTTAATTTACTTTTGTCTAAGTATTTTTATTTTTCATAAAACAACAAGACATCTAAACCAACCATACCATAAACATAAATCAATAATATTCAATACTTTAACCAATTATCCTTTAACGTTTAAGTTATTTTTGTGTAATTATTTTACTTAAAAATTAAACAAAACAATTTGCTTAATGCTAAACAAAAGTCGAATTTTGTTAAAGCTATGAGCAACAACATTAAACAAACCGAATTCGATTGCATGATTAAAGGCGAATTATTCCCCTTGCGTAATTATGCATTATCTCTTACACACAACATGGAAGAGACAAAAGACTTGGTACAAGAAACTGTGTTAAAAGCTTATCGCTACAAAGAGAAGTTCCAAGAAGGTACCAACCTGAGAGGGTGGTTGTATACCATCCTAAAAAATAGCTTCATTAATAACTATCGCAGAGATTCTAAGCGGAATACTTTCTTAGACTCAACAGAGAACACTTATTTCTTAGATTTGCCATCGCATCGAACAGATAACGAAGCAGAATTAAAGTTTATACGTAGAGATTTAGAAAATGCAGTAGATGCATTGCCGATGGAATTGAAAGTTACCTTTACCTTAAATGCTGAAGGTTTTAAGTACCATGAAATCGCGGAACAGCTTCAAATTCCTATCGGTACGGTAAAAACAAGAATATTTGTAGCCCGAAGAATACTTCGTAATAAACTTCAGGATTACGGTAAAGTATTTGGATACCAATCGGCTTAAAGTTGCCCGTACGACTTCAGGATTTCCTATATTCTCCTGAATTTACCAATTCATTAATTATTTCTCTAACTTTACTACGGAATCGTATGAACCACAATTTAGGGTATGAAATTACGTTTGGCCTTGGAGCTGAATATACCTATATAACTCTCCTTCTTATATCCATTGCAGGTCCTTTAGCTTTGTCTTTTGATAAAAAAGTAGCCTTCTTTAAAGAATGGAAACATCTGTACCTACCGGTATTGCTAGTATCTCTTGGGTATGTGATTTGGGATATCCTATTTACACGGATGGGGATTTGGGAATTTAACAGAGTCTATCTCCTAAAAATATTTATTTCTGAATTACCATTAGAAGAATACGGTTTCTTCATCGTTGTCCCCTACGCAAGCGCCTTCGTTTATGCGTGTTTAAAAGCCTATTTCCCTAACATCACTGTTATTTACAATAAACAAATAAGCACTGCGGTCATCCTCGTATCATTTTCCATCATGGCAATCGCACCATTTGCTTGGTATACTTGGACAACACTGGGGTTACTCATACTATCACTTATTTATTGGAACTTCTATATCAAATCAAATACTACAAATTATTTAATACTTGCCTGGATCCTTTGTATAATTCCCATGTTGTATGTAAACGGCGTTTTAACAGGAAAGCCGGTACTAATTTATAATAACTCAGAGAATTGTGGTATACGCATCGGCACCATACCTTTAGAAGACTTCTTTTACCATCTGCTTTACATGGTATGGATGATCAACCTATACGAAAAATTCAAAATAAAAACAGCCAATACAGCTTAATAACTGAGGGATGAAAAAATCGCTCAACCCGCAAGGAATATATTAAATCGAACTTAAAAAGCAACTATAATTACCAAACTGCAGTGTCTTTGGCACTTTGCTTTTTCGCCGATTTTCTCTGCTTCTTTGTACCAGGGACAGGTACATACTTTTCGGGATATTTCTTTAAATCCAACAGCAACTTTTGAATTTCTATATTCGTCTTCTCTAATTCCTTATAAAAATTATCGTCATTCACTAGCTTACCCATAGAGCCCTCCCCTTTGTTCACTTTATCCATGATACTAGCCACCTGGTGGGAAGCGTCGGATAAATTCTTAACCAAAGCAGCAATTTGCACAGAATCCAACTGCTCTGATGCCTTACTAAAATGACTTAATCCGTTTTTTAAATCTTTATCGTATCCAGGCAAACTCTTTGAAAAAGCAGCAACATTCGTCATGGTCTCATTTATTGCTGGAGACATAGTAGTAACAGTCTCTCGTAACGTTTTAATCGCTTTTTGAAGTTCCTGAATTGTTCCAGGCAACTCTCCTATAGCATTTGTCAAATCTTTACTATGAAAAAATTGATTCAAAGTTGAAAACAAAGAATCTGCACTATTACTCAAATTCACTACCCTATTATTTACAATACTCAAAATATCCTTGGAATACTCAGGTAATAAAGGATCGCCATCCTGCGCTAAGGTTTTACTGTTACCTTTTATCAATTGCAGCGTAACACCGCCCAATAAATCGCTTTGTAACTTAATCCTACTGTTGTTGGGTATTTCTATGTCACTAGAAACCTCCACGATGGCCTCTATCATTTCCCCATCCTCTATCATATGCAACTTTCTTAAAACGCCAATTCTATATCCATTATACATCAGTGCAGTACCAGCACTTAAACCTTGAGTATTGGTGTACATCACATGAAATTGTCTACCTCTGCTGAGTAAATTATCTCTACCCATCATAAAATTGTACCCCATTATAAATAACACAATTGCTATTACCGTTAAGGCACCTACTTTGAATTCGTTTGAAATATTCTTAAACACAGGAATTTAAATGATAAACAAATTTACAACAAAAACAAAAAATTGAGATATTAAAAATTGACTTTACAATAAGTTAGGATAATCTTAAAAAAAGAAAGGCTCCGCGTTAGCGAAGCCTTTCTTTATGAAATCAAAGGTTACAATTAACGAGTAACTACAACTCGCTTCGTAGCAACTTCACCGTTATTAGTGAATGTTACATTATAGATACCAGGAGCAACATTAGACAAATTCAATTCTGTTACACCGTTAGCACTTACATTAGATAATGTAGATACCACAGCGCCCATAGCATTTGTAACCTGAACTGATACTGGCTTCTCATTAGTAATAGCGATTGCTAAGTTGAATAAACCAGTTGAAGAGTTAGGATAAATGCTGATTGAATTTTCTAAAGAAACTTCCTTAGTCTCTAAGTAGGTATTGATACAATTTGGTGGGTACTGTACATAAACTGTACGAGATACGATAATTGCTTCGTTACCAGATGGATCAGTTAATGAGTAGTTGATGAAATAAACACCAGCCTCATAAATATTCACGTTATGACCCAATACTTTAACCAAAGGAGCTAAGTCACCAGATGCATAGTAGTTATCACGCAAGATCAAACCACTCATCGCCCAGAAAGGCTGACCGATACAAGCAGAAACTGGAGGAGCTGTTACTGTAGGAGCTACGCGGTCTACCACTTTTACAAAACGCTGCTTAGTAATAGAGTTACCAGAAGCATCCGTAGCAGTGTAAGTTTCTACATAAGTTCCCAATTTGAAAGGATCTACTTTACCTACTTTAGTAACAGAAACCTGAGACTTATCGTAGTAGTTGTCAGTTACGGTTACGCTGCGGCTGAAGTAAGCGTCGTTTACATCATGAATTACAGTATCGCTAGTATTCAAGTTGATTTCAGGAGCGATGTAATCGTCTACGCGGTAGTTGATTACAAACCCGTTTTGAACTGCCTTGTTTCCAGATGGATCTGCAGAAGTGTAAGTGATAGCATAAGTACCTCTTTCGTTAGTGTTTACAGGTCCTTTGAAACCAGGAGTCTTGTTCACAGTGATACCACCGTTACAAGGATCTACTGCATAAACCTGATCAACAAATACGCTACCAATCTGTACGTCGATAGTAGTACCATCAACGATATCATCATTCAACATTTTGATGCTAGGTGCTTTAGTATCGCGAACCTGAACCAAACGCTTAACAGAAGCACTGTTAGATTGAGCATCTTTCACAGAGTAAGTCAACAAATAGTCACCTACAACGTTATCAAAAACTTTACCATCAATTTTGATAGCAGAAGTTAAGTTACCGTCGTTGGCATCAATTGCTACAGCACCAGATTCGTTGTAAGTATCGCACTGTTCTAGAACCAAAGTATCGTTACCGTTTAAGGTCAATACTGGAGCAGTTTTATCCAAAGCTACGATTACAGTACGAGTTTTAGTAACCGCTTTGTTACCAGAAGCATCTTCCAAATTGAATTCGAAAGTATAAATACCAGGAGCTGTACAATCTAAGTCGGTTTTAACTTTAACCTTGCTAGTCATATCCCCTTCAGTTGGGTCAGATGCTTTGTAAGAAGTACCAGCAACTTCTGCATAGCAAGCAGTTTTAGTTGCAGCTTTCTCAACACGCATAGTATCCGCACCAATTAAAGTGATAGTTGGAGGCAAGTTGTCATTAGCTAAAATGATAGCATAATCTTCAAATTCACCTACGGTGTTCACACCACAAGGAGTATTGCTAAAATCAGAATAAGCAACACCAACACGCAATCTAGTAGTTCCTTCGAAGCTGCTAGATAAGTTAGGTACAGTGAATTTAGCAGTTGAAGAAGCAGTAGAAATCTTACCAGAAGTTAAAACTTCTTCACCGGCATCGTTGAAGTCACCATCAATATTGAAATCAATCCACGCCTTAAAGTTTACTTCGTTAGAAATAGTGTTTCTGCTAACTTCTAAATCATACGAAGCTCCAAAAGTTAATGTTGGCTTCACTAAATCAGCATCATCGCTAAAATCGTTGTAAGCGTCAACACCCGCTTCAGACTCGTTAGACAATAAAGTCTTGGAATCTTTAGAAAGTACCACTTTGTTAATTCCCACATCAGAAGACTGGATATCAACCAAAGGAACACAGTAATCCAATACGATTACATATTTGTTCTTAATAACCTTTTTAACTGATGAACCTGCAGTTACAGCTTCAGCCGCTCTGTTAGAAGCAGTTAATGTGAAGGTATATGCACCGCCTTTAGTGAATTTGATTTTAGGGTTCTGAGAATTCTTATCAGTACCATCTTCGTATGTAAATGTAGTTGGGAAGATACTCCATTCAAAATCATTGGCATAGTTAGTCTTAGTTGTAATAGAAACAACATCGTTTACATTAGGACGCAAATTTGAAGCAGTATAATCCAAATCACCAGCAGAAGTTGGAGTAAATACGCCATACTTCTTCATGAAGGTATCCACACCTGTACAAGTTCTTGCGATCAACATCATGTAATAGTCACCATCCGTGTAGAAACCGCTGTACGTTAAATCGGTAGCAGAGAAAGGACCATCAACATCGTTGAAGGCATCATCCAATACGTTCCACTCATATTCAGGAATACCTTGAGCATTCTTAGTATTGTTTTTGAAAGTTACGGTAGTACCTACAGCAACTGGATTGTATTCCAAAGACCAATCTGCTTCTGGTTTAACCGCAGGCTTCAATTTAGCATCCCAGTTAATAATATAACCAGCAGCTACACCTGAACCATTAGATTCAAATGTTAAGTAACCTACACCGCTGTTCAAAACGATAGCAGTAGTATCATATTTAGTGTAATTGCTTCCGTCGATAGTAGCAACCAATTTAGCAGGATTTTCCTCATCGAAATCATAAATACGCAATTTATCACCAGCATCCTGTAATTTCAATTCAGCAAATGTCAACGTGATTTTCTCAGCACCACAAGGAACAATCTTAAAGTAGTCGATAGTTCTTTTACGGTTGTTGCTGTAGTCATTGGTATAAGCATGATCATAGATTGTACCAGAACGAGCCTGAGAGTTGGTCTGAGGACCCATAATGTACTCTGTAGGAGAAATACATTCTACATAACGATTCTTACAAACTTTATTTGATTTCCCGATATCGTTTTCACTGGTTAAACAAACACTGTACCAACCAGTTTCTTGCAAGTTAAAAATTGGGTTTTGATCGTTTGAAGTTTGATCGTCAATACCTGTAGGAGAAGTTAGTTCCCAATTCCACTTGTAAGCACCATTGTTGCTCAAATCAAACATCTGAACATCAAAATATACTTCTACTTCATTATCCGAAGCAATGAAATCGGCTTTTGGAGCCAACGATGGAGCTACAATGGTCACTTGCTTAGTAATAGAGTCTGCAATTCCGCAATAGCTCACATGCAATTTAACATCATATTTACCGGCACCTGGGCCACCATTACCTGTACTCATCCACTTTGCAGCACCTTTGGAAGTGGTTGCACTATAACCTGTGTACGGAGGAGTGGCTGCTTTATCAAAAGTCCATTTATATGAATAACCATTACTTGGATTAATCGCATTGAACTTAACAATAGAGTTTACGAAATTACTAGAAGATGGAACCGTAAAGTTAGCAACAGGAGTTGAACCCAACTTTAAGTTTACTTCTAAATCCAGTACATTACCGTAAGTATTTTGTGTGTTACAGCCCCAAGTGTTTGCCATGTTGTAAACTGAAGCTCCTCCGCGGATACGCAAGAACGAACATCCAGTAGTCTTCCAACAAGGCATTTTTAAAGTGTAGGTAACTTTTCCTGAAGCAACATTACTTGCAGGGTCTACAAGACACTCGGCTTGAGTAAACTGACCGTTTCTGTCAGCATCAATCCAAATACCTACGCGAGTTCCCCAGCTGTAAGTAGCCCAAGAACCACCATCTACAGTTACACTGATTGATTCACCCGCAGTAAGATCGAAAGGTTTTCCCTGATTCAATACACCTTTGTACGTGTTTGAAGCAGTGTAAGAAGTACAACCTAAGCCACTGTAAGAAGCCAAGGAAGAACCTTTGGCATCGGCTACGTCTACCGCTAGGATGTCCCCAGGATAATCCGTACCGTTGCCCACCAAAGCACCACCACAACCCCAGGAGTTTGTTCCTGTACATTGCGTTGGGCATTGCGCCTTCAAGGATACTGTTGAGAGGAATCCTCCCAACAAAACCCCAGTAAGCACAAGGCTTTTGAGTTTAGTAATTGTTGATTTCATAGAATATATATATAGTTAGTTTTCACAAATGACGCATATTCTGCAATAGGTTGCAAGAATTTTGTAAAAAAAATTACAATTTCATCATGGATTTTTTACAACTGTTAAACGAGAATTCGTCAACAATCCCAATTCAATCTTTAAAAACAAAACTATTTGGAAGCTTCGAGACCGATTTTGTAATCTCTAATAGCACGATATATACCTAAGGCAATCTTCCGCTGACCCTCTTCCGTTTTCAATACTTTTCGGTCCGATGAATTAGTCAAAAAACCAGTCTCCACCAAGACACTCGGCATCGATGTTTGCCATAACACCAAAAAACCGGCCTGTTTTACCCCTCTGCTTTTGATTGGACTAATTTTACCGGTGTGATTTTCTATTCCCGACGCCAATTTTAAACTTTGCTTCATAAAAGCATTCTGAACCAACGAGAATATTATATGTCCTTCAGGAGAATTGGGGTCGAATCCTCCGTATCGTACATTATCTTGGTAATCAGACTCAAAGGTAATGGCCGAATTCTCGCGCTTTGCCACTTCCAGATTACCTTCGGATTTATGCAAACCCATAAAATACGTTTCACTTCCCGCAGCGGATATATTATTATTGGCATTGCAGTGTATCGATATAAATAGGTCGGCCGAATTTTTATTCGCAAGCTCAGGCCGTTCCGATAATTTTAACGTTTTGTCCGATGTTCGAGTATAAATTACTTTTAACTCAGGCAAGCTATCGGCAAGGATTTTCCCCAATTTTAAAGCTACTCCTAAGGTAACTTGCTTTTCTGTAATTTCATTGGCTCCATTACAACCAGGATCTACTCCCCCATGCCCGGCATCGATTACCAAGGTCTTCAATGAATTCACAACGCGGACCGATTTAGCTGCTGGCAACCCCAATAAAATGATAACTGCACCAAGCAATGGCAATAACCTAAAACCTAAGGCTTTTACATTTTTCATAGAAATAAATTTCTTTTGCTGCATGGATACAAAATCTTTTTGGAATTATTGCGTTAAACGATTTTCCAGTTGCATTATTCCAAAATTGTGCCGAATCATTGAATAACTCTAATTTTTTTGTCGAATTTCGCAACGAATTGAAGAATTACCTGCATATATATATAAGGTATAATCCCATCAAGCTGTGGATTCTCCTACTTTCCCTATTTATAGGAAGTAGCGCACGTGCACAGAAAATAGAGACTCCCACAAACAATTCCACTATTTCGGACACCCTCAATACCCCAAAGAAATCCAATTTATCGAACCCCGTTTCCTATAAAGCATCGGACAGCCTAAATCTAAACATATCTACCGGTTTGGCGAAATTGTATAAAAATGCCGACGTCAAATTCGAAAACACACAACTGCAATCGGCATACATCGAAGTACGATTATCAAAAAAGATTCTATATGCCAAAGGCAGGTTGGATTCTGTAGGCAATTATGTAGAGCGCCCTCTTTTTAAAGACAATGGGGAAACCTACGAAGCCGATTCGATGATGTATTCGTCCCAAACCCAAAAAGGCAAAGTATTTGGGTTGCGTTTAAAACAAGACGAAGCATATGTTCAATTAAAATCGGTGGTTAAACAACCCGATGGTAGTTTTATGGGATCCTCAGGGAAATTAACAACTTGCGACGCGGAACACCCACATTTTTATTTAAATACTAGTAAAATCAAAATAATGCCAAACAACAAAGCACTGTTTGGCCCAGCCAATATGGTGTTTATGGGAATCCCTACTCCGTTGGCTTTACCGTTTGGCTTGGCACCCCTTCAAAAAGGGCGAAGAAATGGAATACTTATGCCCAATTATGGCTATTTTAGAAGTAACCGTTCCTTTTTCTTGAGTAATTTAGGATACTATACCGGTCTTGGACAGTACGCCGATATTCAATTGAGTACCGATGTGTTTTTAAATGGTGATTTGCGCGGAAAATTCCAAACTAATTTTTCTAAACGGTATCATTGGCGAGGGACCTTATCGTTGCAAGCCAGTAGATTTGGAAACGGATTGGATTTTGCCCACCCCGAATACAAAAAGAATTTGGATTATGGTATTGTTTCTCAGTTTAGTATGGATCCAAAATTATTTCCAGGCGTGTCGTTTAACGGAAACATCAACATAGTAACAGGGGATTTTAATAAACGCAATGCAACCGATGTTCGATCCTTAAATAACAACCAATTCACTTCCAGCATAAATTATGGTAGAAACTTCTTTAAAAACAAAGTTAATCTATCGGCATCGGCCAGGCATAGTCAAAATACCCAAACTCGAGATTTCCGATTGGAATTACCCAATGTTAACATGGGGGTATCCAGTTTAACACCGTTCGCTAAAAAAACTGGGAGTAACAATAATTGGTACAGACAATTGCGCTTCGGTTATACCATGAATGTAGCCAATGTTCTTAATACTAAAGATACGTTGATTTTTAGCGATCAATTTAGAAATACCTTTAACTCGAACTTGCAATCCGGATTTAAACATCGAATCCCCATCAGTACCAATATTAAATTATTCAATGGCGCAATCAATATTTCTCCTAATTTGAATTATGGCGAAATATGGTATCATAAAGCGCGTTTACAGCGATGGGATGGCGGCACCAAAAAAGTAGTATTTTCGGATTCTACCGGCTTCTTCAGAATATACGACTACAACGCAGGTGCTAATTTAAACACCAACATTTACGGAACTTTCAATAAAATTAACTGGGGACAAATCAAGGCCATTCGGCATACCCTAACGCCTTCCATTGGTTTCACTTACAGGCCCGAAATTGATGCAACGGAAAAAGGATGGGTTAAAAACTATATTGATTCCTCGGGTAAAAAAATCAACTACAACGTATTTTCTAATAGTTTGTATGGTGGCACGGGTCAAATAGGTGGTGGAAGTTTAACCTATGGTATTAGCAATAACTTCCAAGCTAAAAAATTAGCAAAAAATGATACTACTGGTAAACAATTTGAAAAAGTTAATTTAATAGATCAATTATCCTTTAACGGTAACTACAATTTCTTTGCTGATTCACTTAATTTTTCTGACATTAACAGTTCATTAAATACTGTCTTATTTAAACAAATACGAATCGGATTAACATCCTCACATTCTTTTTATTCCTTTCATAATGGTAGAGCTATTAACGAGTTTTATTGGAACGAAAAAAATCAACCATTACGATTTCGAAATGCCAGTGCAAGTGTAAGTAGTAGAATTACTCCAGACATGATTAAAGGTGCTAGCAAATCAACGAAAAAAGATGCCAAAGATGCGGATGAAGAAGAATTGGAACAAGTAAATAATAATCCATGGAATTACTTCGATTTTGATATTCCGTGGTCGTTGAATTTTACCTACAATCTCAATTATAACAGCGAGATACGCGGTAATGCGAATAAAACAACCAACAACAGAGTTACAGTTGGCGGCGATATCAATATAACCAATGATTGGAAGATTGCGTATCAAACGGGATGGGATTTTAATCGCAAGGAAATTGCTGGATCCCAGTTTACCGTGGTTAGATCCTTACATTGTTGGCAATTGGAATTTACCTTTATTCCATCGGGGTATGGGAAACAGTGGTTGTTTTCTTTGCGACCAAAAAGTCCCCTACTCCGCGATTTAAAATTGAATAAAACGGTTACTAGCAATCCCGCCTTAATTCAGATGCGTTAATCATCAAACTTTATTTATAATTAATTGTATACTATACCATGATAACTGTAGGACAAACCGCCCCAAATTTTAAACTTTTCAATTCGGAAAAACAAGAAATCGAACTAAGTTCATTCCACGGAAAAAATGTAGTACTTCTTTTCTATCCTCAAGCTTTTACAAGTGTTTGTACGGTGGAATTATGCGACACACGAGATAATTTGAAAGTTTATGAATCGTTGAATGCAGAAATACTTGCCATTTCGGTTGACTCTGTTTTTACATTAGATAATTGGAAACAGCAACAAAATTTCAATTTTCACTTATTAAGTGATTTTAATAAAGAGGTAAGTGAGGCTTACGGAAGTATCTATGAGAATTTCGCATTTGGAATGAAAGGTGTAAGTAAAAGAGCCGCATTTGTGATAGATAAAAATGGTGTAATTCAGTATGCCGAAGTTTTAGAAAATGCTGGAGAATTGCCTAATTTAGAAGCAGTTAAAACCACCTTGCAGAACTTACAAGATTAATTTATCCGTCGTTCTACAAAACCAAATTACACGTAAATTTGTGTTGTGAGCGTTATCAAGAACTGGATATTATTTGGAATTCTACTTTGGAATTATGGGGCAACAACTGCACAAGTTCTTCCCCACCAAGAGTTCCGTGTTCGATATTATTTAAAACAGTCAGAATATTTAAAGTCCAGTATATTGGCACCAAAATCGGTGAGAAGCGCAAAGTTTCTTGCCGATTTTTTACCCATTTCCAACCCAATTAACTATTCACATTCGGCATACGAATCCAATCCTTTGGATTCCCAATTTATGTTGACGTCTTCTTTTCCGGTTTTCAGTCAATACAAAGGATTTGATACCATCATGGATATTACGGAATCCGTTCAAACCCGACCATTTTATATAAGCAGAAAAGAAGTTAGCAATAAAGAATACAGACAATTTTTATCGGATAGCGGAAGTACAGAATTTAAATCCTTATTGATCCCTCATTGGGCATTACTTCCCGATACTACCGTTTGGGTAAGCGCAAAAATGTACAACGAGGCTTACAAAGATTATTATTTTAGGCACCCGGCTTTTGATAATTATCCCGTTGTGGGCGTATCGGCAATCCAAGCCAAAGCCTACTGTACCTGGTTAGGTTTAAAACTTCAATCGTCCTTGCCTATCGGCATCATGGATAACTATAGGGTTGAAGGCGATTTACCCACCAGTGCTGAATGGTGTGCTGCATACGATTTGTGTATACAAAAGCCCAGTTATTCTGCACTAAAGGAGCGATTTCCAAAAAGTAAAAATATTGGCTCCGTAAACCATTACTCCCTTTTATCCTTATTGGGTGGAAAGCATAACTTCATCATCAATACCTATGGATTAACCACTGCAAGAGGTGTGAAAGTCTATCATTTCAATGGAAGTACTCAATTTATAGATAATAGTTATGGGATGCTGAACCCCACAAATCAAGGTGGATTCCCAAGTAAGAATTGGCCGCAGGTGTTTCATTTTTTAGGAAATGTTGCTGAATGGACCAGTTCGCCGGCATTGGGACATTTATATAACAATAAAACTTGGGTGTATAATGTATCCGGTACGTTGGTGCCAAACGCCTACCAGAGTGCTTCAGCATTTGATTTAAGTTCTTATTTATATGGTGAATCGGCGCTCCAAAATCATTATTTGATAAAAGGAGGAAGTTACCATCAAGATTTTTATTATACCGAACCCTTTGCAGCGGAATTCATGAATAAAAACGATGCTTCCCATCATGTTGGATTTAGACTAGTACTTCGATTTTATAAAAATTGAATTTCCCTTGATATTTTTCCTTAAAAAATCTAATTCAGGTAATAAAACGTCAATTTAACACTTTTTAGTTATTGTTATTTTGACACTTGTTTAAATTTTCTTTATATTGCTTGCCAAATTATTACAGCCTATGTTGTTTTTATACCGTAAAACGATGCGAATGCTAGTATTTACTTTAACTGTTATGTTAGCAAATCTGGCGACCGCACAAATTGGAGAACCTGCACCTGTGCCACCATCGGGCAGCGTGCGTGGTTTAGTTACCGATGCTTCAACCAAGAAGCCTTTATCGGGAGTCACTGTGGAGATATACGGAACAAATTTTAAAACTACAACCAACAACGAAGGTTGGTATCGTTTTGATGAAGTGCCAGTGGGTTCCTACTCTATTGTTTTTTCCAAGGAACAAATGGAAGATGGACTTGCTAAGTTTTCCATTTCCGCAAATAACACCACAACAATCAACCAATCACTTCAATCTGGAATCACGCAAATGGATGATATTGTGATTGTTGGATATGGAAGACAAAATAGACGGAATGTTGTAGGATCGATATCTACTGTATCTGGGAAAGACATAACGGACATGCCAGCACCCAGTTTTGAGGCCGCTTTGCAAGGAAAGGCTAGCGGAGTTCAGGTAATTGTGGGTAGTGGTATGGCCGGCAGTTCTTCGTTAATTAGAATACGTGGAGCGAGTAGTATTTCTGCGGCTGGTGATCCGTTGTATGTAATTGATGGTATTCCGGTTACACAAGATTATTTTATGAATCGTGCGAACGGTTCTAATTATGGGGGCGGTTTTAACAACAACCCATTAGCGAGTATCAATCCCGATGATATCGAGAATATTGAGATTCTTAAGGATGCCGCTGCTACCAGCATCTATGGTTCACGCGGTGCCAATGGGGTTATTTTAATTACTACCAAAAGAGCACGTAAAAAAGGATTAAAGTTTGATGTAAGTGCACGTTGGGGGAATTCAAATCCAACACGGAAACCCGATATGTTAACAGGACCCGAATGGTTACAATTGTACCAAGAAGCTTGGCAAAACGATGGAAGAACGGGCAAACCGGACCTTTCCTTGGTGGGAATTCGAATGTCATGGGATCAAGCACAAAACGTTAACACCAACTGGGTAGACCAGGTTATTGGAACCGGGTTTAAGCAGAATTACAACGTTTCTGGGAATTATGTGGGAAAAGGATTCGCACTGAAGGGTATCCTTTCCTATGACGACAATGGAAGTTTCATCATTGGAAACAGCTATAAGCGTATTTCAGAACGCGTAAACATGGACATCAAACCGATGAAAGGTGTGAATCTTCAACTGTCCCATTCGTTGAGTCAGGGTACCAATAATCGTGTTGATGCATCTTGGGCGGGTGGATTAGGTAGTGCAATGAGCTGGATGTTACCCATTTATCCATTAGAACCCTTGTACGATAGTGCTTCTAAGGGATATATAACACCGGTTGGCTTGCACACTATTCGTGATCTCAAAAACTGGAGATCGGTAGAAATCAGAACCATCAACAATGCTTCTTTAAGTGTAGATGTTGCCAAAGGGTTGGTCTGGAATGCCAGTGGTAGTTATGATTATATGGATTATAACGAACATTTGTATGAGCCCGCACAATTGATCAAGTATTACAATAACAATTACGTACAGCAAGGAAATGCAAAATGGTTCCCAACATGGACGCGGAACGCAAACTATTACACCACCTTGCAATACAACAAACAACTATCGGATAAACACAGCATTGGAGCGATGGTTGGACATGAGTTCCAAAGCAGTGTAAGTCGTGGTAAATACGTTGAAAATTTCGATGCAACCGCATCTATTGATAAAAGCCCTGTTGACCCATCCGCTTTCATCACCGATAGTAGTAGACAGGCAACTGCTGTTCAATTTAGCAGAACGCCTTACGAGTGGGCATTTATCAGCTATTTCGGCAGATTCAATTACAGCTTCAACAATAAGCTTAATTTCCAAGTTACCAGCAGATGGGACGGAAGTTCTCGTTTTGGTAGAAATAATCGTTATGGATTCTTCCCAGCTGCCGCTGTAGGATACATATTGAGTGAGGAATCGTTCATTAAATCCCAAAAATGGATCACTTACTTAAAATTAAGAGCCGGAATGGGTAAATCAGGGAATGCAAACTTTGACAATTATGCCCGTTGGGGAACAATCACTCCTTCTAGCAATTTACCTCGATACAACAACCAACCTACTCTAGCTCCAGCGCGTCTAGAGAATCCCAATCTTCGCTGGGAATCTACTACTAACTTCGATGCCGGAATAGAATTTGGTGTTTTGAAAAATAGAATTTCTGGGGATATAACCTATTACAACAAAGTTACATCCGATGTAATTATGAACGTTGCCATTCCCGTTTCTACGGGTTTCGGTAACTTCTACGACAACGTGGGTGAAATCACAAACCATGGGGTAGAATTTTCATTAAAAACGATAAATATCCGCAATCGTAATTTCAATTGGACAACCAATTTCAACATTGCAAGAAACGAAAATAAAATTACATCTATTGGCATCTACACGCCGGATGCGATTTCGGGTGGTACCAATGATACTCGAGTAGTAGTAAATCAACCGGTTGGTACAAACTTCTTGGTACGTTTTTCACGCATAGACCAAGCAACTGGTGCGCCTATTTATTTGGATATCAATGGAAATGAAACCACCAAGTGGGATCCTGCTAACCGTGTTGCGGTAGGAAATGTACTGCCAAAGGCTTTCGGAAATTTAGGAAATACAATAACGTACAAAGGTTGGGAATTAAATGCCAACGTGTATTTCAACTGGGGCGGTAATATCTACGAAAGTTCCTTGAAACGTCAAGTTTCTTTAATGACAGATTGGAATATGGATCGAAGAGTGGTTGATCGTTGGAATGGTCCTGAAGACAACAACGCGA